>ENA-OURU01000055-OURU01000055.1-human-gut-metagenome-genome-assembly--contig:-NODE-55-length-151546-cov-5.118297_pt1 | contig 151546 bp, 121 predicted proteins | sample MGYA00242137_ERZ509064 | MGnify/ENA primary metagenome ERZ509064 (study PRJEB26280, sample SAMEA2338777) | human gut metagenome | biome: human gut; feature: human-associated habitat; material: faeces...
GTTTCTTTTAATCTATTTGTAGTCAATTAAATACCTTCAGACTACATCAAATATAAGTAAAATTCGACAATATAGAACTTTATTCACTTTAATATCTATATTATCGAATTTATTAGATATAACGTATTCTAAAGACTACATTTTTCATTTCTTCAAAACTGAAACTTCGTTCTTCTAATACAAAGATCAGATTTAACAGTAAGGTCTATCTACCTGCAATATATCGGAATATTATACAAGTATATCAAAATATAATATCACAGTTGGTTGAGAAATCTTCTGTTTATTTGCATAAAAATTCAATGTATGCATACTTATCTTACATCTCTTTTACTTGTGTCCGGATTAGCTTTTGGTACTGCTACGGCTAGTGCTGAACGGCTTTGGACTATCGGACAAAATGATAATCAAGTAACAGGTTTTGCTTTGGCTCCCAATCAATACAAAGATTTCCTTGCTCATGATTTTGGATATGAAGATCGTTATTTCTTAGTTGGATATTCTGAAGCATCGAAAGATTTTCCGTATGTTATTCCCGGTCCTTCCGACGGATGGGGCGGTACAGGCGGAACTTCCGGATGGAGAACGCATGAAACAACTATCTTATTCGGTATAAATCAAAAGCCGACAACCGGTACATGGAAGTTAGTTATTGATGTTCTCGACAATGCTGTCGAATTGCCTCCACTACTTAAAGTAACTGTTAACGATAAATCCTGGAAATTCCAGCTTCCAGCCGGCAAAAATGCCAAATCAATCGAAGGTGATCTGAGTGGAACACAGGAACACCGTATTGAGATTCCCATCGACAATGCTTGTATGCAAGAAGGGGGAAACGAAATCCGCCTTTCCGTACTGGAAGGTTCGTGGATTCTTTTTGACCAAGTTTACTTGGATAGTCCGGAAGGAGTTCGCTTACAGAAACCTCAAAAGGCTTTCGTTCGTCGTGTAACTGCGGCTCCTTACGAAATAGAGCAAAACGGACAACATTTCCAACCATTGCTGGTTGATGTTGAAGAATTAGATAAACAACCGAACTTGTCTGTTGAACTGGACGGGAAGTCTATTTTCTCTCAGCGGCTGGATACGGCACGTTATGTCTTTGAAGCTCCGATGCCGGCAGTAACGACAGCTAAAGAGAGCCGGTATCGCGTTCGGATTGACGGGAAAATTGTAGAAGAAGGTACGATTCTTCGTGAACCTCAAAGGCTTCAGACGTATGCTGACTATGTAGATACCCGTATTGGTACCGGACATTCCCGTTGGATGATTGCACCCGGACCATGGATGCCTTTCAGTATGGTGAAGCTAAGTCCCGACAACCAAAATGCAGGTTGGCAAGCCGGTTATCAACCCACGTTCGAAAACATCGGTTGCTTTAGTCATATCCATGAATGGACGTTGGGTGGACTCGGATTAATGCCAACCAACGGTAAGTTGGTCATTCAGGAAGGAGATGAAATGGATCCGGATTCCGGTTATCGTTCACGTATCCGCAAGCAAACCGAACAAGCCGGTATCGGATACTATGCCATTCATCTGGACGATTACGATATCCAAGCTGAATTGACAGCCACAACACGCTGCGGATTCCAACGATATACGTTTCCACAGGACCGGGAAGGTGCCCGTGTGCTGGTTGATTTGCACATTCCTACTGAATACGATTATGTATTAAGTGATATTGAAATAAAGAAAGTCGGACCAAACCGGATTGAAGGTGTCAGTCATCAGTTATCTCGGAATGTATGGAGTAACGATGCCGATCAGGACTATCGGCTTTACTTCGTTCTGGAATTCGATCAACCTATTCAGGAAATGGGCGAATGGACTGACGGAACAGTAGTCAAGACAGAACAACTGACGGGAAAAGACCTGAAAGATGCAGGGTTGTTCCTGCAATTCGACGTTAAGCAGAATCCTACAGTACAGGTTCGTTCCGGCATTTCACTGGTGAGCCTCGAGAATGCTTCTCTCAATCTGAAGACGGAAATCAGCGATCCTTTTGGTTGGAGCTTCGATGCCGTACGTGATCATCAGCAAGCTGTATGGAATGAATTATTGGGCCGTGTAGAAATCTCCACAACCGACCGCCAGGAAAAAGTCCGCTTCTATAATAATATGTATCGGGCGTTATGCAGCCGGAATATTTGGAGTGATGTTAACGGACAATGGATATCAACCGATAAGAAAGTTCAGCAGCTAACTGGGAAAGACGATGTCGCTTTAGGATGCGATGCCTTTTGGAATACATTCTGGAACTTAAATCAGTTCTGGAATCTGGTAACTCCCGAATGGAGTCACCGGTGGGTAAACTCGCAGCTTGCCATGTATGATGCCAACGGATGGTTGGCGAAAGGTCCTGCTGGCATGAATTATATACCGGTAATGGTGGCTGAACATGAGATACCGCTTATTGTAGGTGCTTATCAAATGGGAATTCGGGATTTTGATACCAACAAAGCACTCGAAGCGATGCTAAAGATGCAAAAGACACCTTCGCAGAAAGTTTTTGCCGGTTATGCCGGAAACCGTGACTTGGAAGCCTATCTCAAGTATCAATATGTACCATCCGATTTAGGCCGTTTCTCCAATTCACTGGAATATGCTTTCGACGACTGGACAGTCGGACAATTTGCCAAAGCTATCGGCAATGAAAAGGTTTATAAGGAATTCAATCAGCGAGGTTCCTGGTGGAAACATGTAATTGAGCCTAAGTCTGGTTTTGCTGCCCTTAAAGATAGTCAGGGAAAATGGATAGCCGACTTTGATCCGTTCCGCTCAGGAGCCAATCATCATTATGTAGAAGGAAATGCCTGGCAGCTTACCTACTTCGTTCCACAAGATGTTCCGGCTTTAGCGACAGCTATCGGTAAAGATCGTTTCATCGAACGGTTGGAATGGGGATTTCAGGCCAGTGAACCTTGGCGATACAATGCTCCCAACGATCAATACTGGGATTTTCCGGTCGTACAAGGGAATCAGCAATCCATGCATTTTGCCTTTCTGTTCAATTGGGTAGGAAAACCGTGGCTAACACAGAAATGGAGCCGGTCTATCATCGACCGTTATTATGGTTCGGGTATTGCCAATGCTTACCTGGGAGATGAAGATCAGGGACAAATGAGTGCATGGTTTATAATGGCAGCTATCGGACTTTTCCAGACGGATGGTGGTTGTCAGACCGAGCCTGTTTACGAAATAGCCAGTCCGCTATACGAAAAGATTGTTCTCCATCTCGATAATCGGTATGGAAGAGGAAAAGAGTTTATCATCGAAGCCAAGAATGCTTCCAGACAGAATAAGTATGTACAGTCGGCCACTCTCAACGGAAAGAAGTTGACTTCATTTAAGTTCCCGGCTGCTGAGTTACTGAAAGGTGGAAGTCTGGTTTTGGAAATGGGTGAGAAACCGAATAAAAACTGGGGTAAATAAATGTACGAAACCTTAACAAAGTTGTGTATGTCATGATCACGAACGCCGATCGGGATTTCTCCCGATCGGCGTTTCTTTATTTTGTCTGACCAGTTTTTATCCACAATGGAAATAAGTTTCAACCAGTTCAAGCATCTTCCGTTCGTTGTCCATCACCTTGCTCCGGATATTTTCGTCCTTAAAGGCTTTCAGACGGGCAATAATGCTGTCAATCATTCCCGGACTGAATACATTGTATTCCTCATATACCGCACGCTGGTCTTGCAGGCATTTTGAAGAAGCCACACAACTATCCGGCAATTGTTTCAGCTTGGCCAGCTTGTCCTTGTTTTCTTTCTTATGAATATTGACATTGACATAAGTTTGTTCGGCTATATCCAATGCATTTTCCATCTCGAAGCCATGACGACAGGCAACAGCCAGACTGGCAATCAGCAGATATACGTCTGCAGAACCATCCGGCGAACGCATTTCTACCGTTTGCTTCTGCGTCGTATCATATTGAGCTGACGCACTGGCCGGATTAATCTGTCCGCACATATCTTTTCCGGCCGACCAGCCTAACGGCACACGCACCAGAACCGAACGGTTACGATCTCCCCAGCAAATATTCGTCGGAGCTTCCTGATGCGGAACCAAACGGAAATAAGAAGTTGGGTTTGTATTGCCGAATGCCGTAATCGAAGGAGCCAGATCCATCATTCCGGCAATGGCTTTACGGGCTGTTTCCGAAATAATACCATCTTGTAACATTTGGTTCTTGCCGTCTTTCATCATCCGCATGTGGATATGCAAACCAGAACCAGCTTTTCCAATACTGATCTTCGGAGCAAAGGTTACATTCAAACCTGAGTTATAAGCCTCATTGCGAATCACCCATTTGGCGATCATCAACTGATCGGCTGCGTCTTCAGCAGCAACCGGCAGGAATTCGATTTCATTCTGTTCGAAGTTGAAATCAGTATCTGAGAAGTTTCCTACTTCACTATGACCGTATTTGATTTGTCCGCCACAACGGGCAATCTTTAACATGCAATTGGTTCGGAAATCATTATTCTTGGCAAACGGTGCTGATTCGTGATATCCCCGCTGATCAACAGCCGGAAAGTCGTCTTGAACTTCATCAATCACATAAAATTCCAGTTCACCCATGGCCTGAAACTCCATACCTGTCACTTTCTTGAAGGCATCGCATGCCTTATGCAAGACGTATTCAGGCGAACTATCCAATAATTCTCCGTCTTTATTGAAGTACGAACACAACATCGTTACGGTTTTCTCTACAGCAAACGGATCTACGAAAGCGGTACGATACCGGGGAATAACATATAAGTCACTACTACTGGCTTCGATGAAAGGGAAAAGACTGGAACCGTCCACCCGTTCACCACAGCTGAGGATCTCATCCAGATAATCCAAATCGTTAATGACAAAGTTTAACGTCTTCAAGCGGCCATCACCTCCCGGATACATGAAATTGACCATATTCACTTCATTTTCCATGATAAAGCGCTTGATATCTTCTTTCGTAAATTGAGAAGCCGGTTTCTTCAGATAGGCAACCAGCTCATTCTTGTTCAATGCTAATCTATTATCCATCGCTAATTAAATTATTAAGGTTATGCTAATATCGATTCGATTTGTTCTAGTTCTTCGTCTGTAAAAGAAAGGTGTTCGAGTGCTTTCAGGTTATCATCCAGCTGTGCTACCGAACTGGCTCCTATCAAAACACTGGTAACCCGCTTGTCGCGCATGATCCAAGCCAGAGCCATCTCCGCCAATGTCTGTCCGCGTTGTACCGCCAGTTCATTCAAACGGGTAATACGGGCAATCTTGTCGGCTGTTACTTGTTCGCGCTTCAGATGCCCCGTTGGTTTAGCAGCCCGCGAGTTTTCCGGAATGCCATGCAGGTATTTGTCGGTCAGCAAGCCTTGTGCCAATGGCGAGAAAGCAATCATACCCACACCTTCCTCGTCGAGCACCGAAAGTAATTCCGGCTCAACCCAACGATCCAGCATCGAATAACGAGCCTGATGAATCAGGCAATGTACCTTATGCTCCTTCAGAACTTCCAAAGCGGCCCGTGTCTGTGCAGGATTATAATTGGAGATACCCACATAAAGCGCCTTTCCCTGCCGTACGATATCCACCAAAGCCCCCATCGTTTCTTCAATCGGAGTTTCCGGATCCGGACGATGCGAATAGAAAATGTCTACATACTCCAAGCCCATCCGCTTCAGACTCTGGTCAAGACTTGCCATCAGATACTTCCGGCTTCCCCAGTTGCCATACGGACCTGGCCACATATCGTATCCGGCTTTCGTCGAGATCAGCAGCTCATCCCGGTAAGCTCCCAGACCTTTCTTCAATATCCGTCCGAAGTTTTCTTCTGCTGAACCATATACCGGTCCGTAGTTGTTCGCCAAATCAAAATGAGTTACGCCCCGATCAAAGGCACGAAAAGAGATTTGCTTAAACTGTTCGAACACATCCACACTCCCAAAGTTATGCCACAAGCCCAGCGAAATAGCCGGAAGCAGAAGCCCACTCTTTCCACATCGGCGATATGGCATCTGTTCATACCGCTGCTTGTCCGCCAAATATATATCCATGGTATTTGTCTTTTAAATAATTTATAAATCCCGCTACCCAAAGATAGCCTTACAAAACTAAAGATTTTTCTCGGGAAACAAAACGTCTGAAGGAAAATCTAAGCAATAAAATACAAAAGGCCTGTCAGCCACTCCTACCCGATCCGATACTCATTAGTCCCTTCCCAGTGAACAACTAAGCCAAAAGCAAGGAGATATTAGCTTTCCTCCGAACGCAGGAACACCATCCTCCGGTCGGAGGAACAGTTTCCTTCGATCGGAGGAAACCCTTCCTTCGGCCGGAGGAAAGTTAATACCTCAGCAGATCAGGACTAATACTTCGGGAGAATAACCCTTAGGATTCGGCAGGCAAGGAAGAATGTGTCCTCAACACGGCAACATCCTCTCCTATAATTTTCAAACGACGATTGCCTATTCTCCATTTTTTATTACATTTGCAATCAATTTCGACCTGTTCGTTTAAGGTTATCAAACAATATGAGAAAAATAGTACTATCAACATTCCTTTTATTTTCGGTGTTCTGTTGCTTCGGACAAACTTCCAACAAAAGAGTTTGCCGACTTGGGTTCACCTACGACATAAGCCAGAACAGCAACTGGGGTAAGAATAATCTGGTCGTAACGTCGGTTAGTCCTTATTCCAATGCCGAGAAAGCCGGTATTCAACCCTACGACATCATTACCCATATCGAGAGTATTCCGGTGTCAGATGTATCCAATGATGAGATTGCCCAATTGCTGAATCCGGCTAACAAACGGAACATCATGCTGACTATCAAATCGACTTCATCTCCTTCGCGCGAGGTCATCCTCAACAAAGAGTGCAAGCAGATCAACGAGATCAGCGAGAATCAATTGGCGATGGCTTTCAATATGTACAGTCTTGAGACGACATCCGAACGTGAATTTGTCTGTCCTTTCAAAACAGTTGCGACAACAGATACCGTCGATTTCGGACAGTTCCGCTCATATAAGTTTGCAGCTACCGACGAAAACACGGAATTGGAAGCCAACATCAATCGTGTTATCGAAAAGGAATTGGCCAAGAAAGGTTTTACCAGCGACGAACAAAACCCGGATTTGCTTATTCAAACCTTTTATTATTTCGACAAGAATCCGAATTATGTAGGTCCTAATCCCATCAAATTGAAACAGCCGGTATATCGTTTTAATATCAGCCGCAACAAGATGGAAAAGGTACCTTTCCTTGATCCGTCGGCATCCGAATCCGAAGCAGCTTATTTGTTGCAGTTCGGAATCCGTATCATCGATCAGAAAGTAAGTGCCGGTCGTGTCTTATGGGAATGCGAAGCCAACGAATTGCTCGAAGAAGCTTATCACCTGGAAGAGTATGCGCAAATCCATGTACCGCTTATGCTGATGCAATTCCCTTACCTGAAGTATAAGAAGAATGTACATTTCACCGTCAGTCAATGTACCTACAATTATACAGGTATCAACTACGACATGGATAAGCTGAGCACTGTTGTATCGGTCGACCGCAACTCTCCTGCCCACGAAGCCGGAGTTCGCGCCAAAGATGTCATTGAAGGAATTGAAGGACAAAGTACCGATTACTCGATAGAAGAGTTTACAGCAGCCTATCGCCAGTTTATTACCAATACGATGGAGCTGAGAAATCCGGAAACCCGGTTTACCGACAGTAAAGGTTTCAGCCGTTGTATGTATTGGGATGCATTCAAGTATCCGCAGGTAAACAAAGCCATTCAGAATCCGAATAACCTCACGGCTTTCGCCTACCTGTATTACTTTGCGCCTTACATCAACCCGACCAGCAATAATGCAATTACCTTTTACGTCAAACAAGGAACCGAACGGAAAAAGATTATCATCCGGCCTACGATTCGTACCGGTATCATTATTGAATTAAAATAAACAGCAAATAAAAAACAAACGTGATATATCCTTCTAATTTTGAGCAAAAGACGGGCTTTGATAAAGTTCGTCTTTTGGTTTCAGACAAATGCCTTAGCCCACTGGGTAAAGAGAGAGTCGCAGCCATGTCCTTTTCTACGGACTACGCCTTTATCAGTAATGAACTCGATTTAGTGGACGAGTTTGTAAAGATCCAACAAGGCGAAACCGATTTTCCCGCCAACTACTTTTTCGACGTACGTTATTCACTGAAGCGTATCCGCCCGGAAGGAACCTGGATGGACGAAAAAGAATTGTTTGATCTGAAGCGCTCATTACAGACCATACACGATATTATCCGCTTCTTCCAGCCGGGCGAAGATGAGGAAATCAAATATCCGGCACTGACAGCACTGGCTGGAGATATTTTGGTCTTCCCTCAGTTGGTGGGCCGTATCGATACGATCCTCGACAAGTTCGGGAAAGTGAAAGACAGTGCATCACCCGAATTGCAGACTATTCGCCGCGAGATGACCATTACCATGAGTAACATCTCCCGGAATCTGCAATCCATCCTGCGGGCAGCCCAAAGCGAAGGCGTTGTAGAAAAAGACGTAACGCCCACCATGCGTGACGGGCGTCTGATGATTCCGGTAGCACCGGCATTCAAACGGAAGATTAAAGGTATCGTACACGACGAATCAGCCAGTGGCAAAACCGTCTTTATTGAACCGGAAAGCGTAGTGGAAGCCAATAACCGCATCCGGGAACTGGAAGGAGAAGAGAAACGGGAGATTATTCGTATCCTCACGGACTTTACCAACTTTGTCCGCCCATTGGTTCCGGATATCCTTCAGTCGTATGAATTCCTGGCCGATATTGATTTCATCCGTGCCAAGGCTCTTTTTGCTATCGAAATACAAGGGATTCGTCCTGTCGTAGAAGACAAACAGCAACTCGACTGGGCACGGGCCATTCATCCCCTACTTTATCTCTCGTTGAAGAAGCAACATAAAGAAGTAGTTCCGTTGGATATTGAACTGACAACCGAGAAACGCCTGCTGATCATCTCCGGTCCGAATGCCGGCGGTAAGTCAGTTTGCCTGAAAACAGTCGGTTTGTTACAATATATGTTGCAGTGTGGTTTGCTGGTCCCGATGCACGAAAGTTCACGGACTGGCTTATTCGAACACTTGTTTATCGACATCGGCGACGAACAAAGTATCGAAAATGACCTGAGTACGTATTCATCGCACCTGACGCACATGAAATACTTCGTCCGGAACTGTAACGAACGGACCATTCTATTGATAGATGAGTTTGGAAGCGGTACGGAACCGCAGATCGGAGGCGCCATTGCCGAAGCCCTGCTCAACCGCTTCAACCAGCATAAGAGTTTTGGTGTGATCACAACGCACTACCAGAACTTAAAACACTTCGCCGAAGACACACCGGGAATCGTTAATGGAGCCATGTTGTACGACCGCCATCTGATGCAGCCTTTATTCAAGCTGGCCATCGGAAACCCAGGTAGTTCGTTTGCCATTGAGATTGCCCGGAAGATCGGATTGCCGGAAGATGTCATCGCCGAAGCTTCTGAAAAGGTCGGCATGGATTATATCAACATGGATAAATACTTGCAGGACATCGTACGCGACAAGCGTTATTGGGAAAGCAAACGGCAGAATATCCGTCAGCGGGAAAAGAAACTGGAAGACATCATTGCCCGGTATGAAAAAGATTTGAGCGAAGTAAACAGTCAGCGAAAAGAAATCGTACGGGAAGCCAAAGCGGAAGCCTCTCGTATTTTATCGGATGCCAATGCCCGAATCGAGAATACCATCCGCGAAATCAAGGAAGCACAGGCTGAGAAAGAACGGACCAAACAAGCCCGGCAAGAATTACAGTCGTTCAAGGATTCGGTCAGCGATGCCCAGGAAGAAGACGACAAGCTTGCCCGTAAGATGGCTAAACTGAAGGAACGTGCCGAACGGAAAAAACAGAAACAAAAGGCCTCTGCCCAGCCGGTATTTAACCGGGATGTCATCGAAGTGGGCGATGCTGTCCGATTGAAAGGACAGACTTCGGTCGGAACCGTTATGGAACTGCAAGAGAAACAGGCAACCGTTGCCTTCGGTATGATCAAGAGTACAGTCAAACTGGATCGCTTGGAGAAAGTCAGCAAGAACCAAATCAAGAAAGAAATCCAGAAGAGTACGTTCGTCAGCGAACAGACTTCCGATCAAATGCACGAAAAACGTTTGCATTTCAAGCAAGAAATCGATGTACGCGGAATGCGTGGGGAAGAAGCGTTGCAGACAGTTACTTATTTTATTGACGATGCCATCCAAGTAGGTGCCCAACAAGTAAGAATCCTGCACGGGACAGGCACCGGCATTCTTCGTCAGCTTATCCGCGAATACCTTCGCAGTGTGCCGGGAGTCCGCAGTTTCCACGACGAACATGTCCAGTTTGGTGGAGCCGGAATTACTGTAGTTGAACTTGATTAATCAAACAAAGCCATGAACCGAAAAGAATTAGCTTCCCGAAAGCAACGCCGGAGTGCCAACCGAAGGCTGGCTGAACATTATAAATATGTAGGCGAACAGGTACTGAAGACATCTATCAACCTGATTTCTTACAATAAGCAAACAGTCAAGAAGCAGGTTATTTCTCCCCGGCAAGTTTCTTTCCAGAAGCTTTGTCATTCGGCAGATACACATTGGCTGGAGATTAACGGACTGGCCGATGCCGACATCATCACCCAAATTGTCAAAGACTTCGGGCTGCATAATATTGATGCCAAAGATATCCTGACGCCTCAGCATGTAGCCAAAGTCGAGATGTATGGCAATCGGACCCTGATCATCCTCAACGCTTGTTACTACGATGAATCAACCGAACTGCATACCGAACATATCTGTCTGTTGGTGGCCGACAATACCATTGTTACCTTCAAAGAAGGTGATTCCTATTCTATCTTTGAAGGAGTAAAGAAAGCGATCGATGAGAACTTATTGGATATCCGAGCCAACGGAGCCAGCCAACTTCTCATCCATCTGCTGAATGCCATCACATCCAGCCTGGTAGAAACAGCTTCTCAAACGGAAGAAATGCTGGAAGATATCGAAGAGTTATTACTCGACATCCATAATATCCCGGCAAACACAGGACAATTGATTCAAGAACGGCGGAAAGAATCGATCACGATCCGGAAGAATGCCCAGCCTTTAAAGGAACAATTCATCAAGCTGTCCAAGAATCCGGCTCTCATCTCAGCGGAACTGCTTCCGCTCTTCAACGATATATACGACCAGATTCTATTTACTCTACAAACAACCGAAAGCTGTCGGGAAATCATTTCCTCGCTGGTCGATCTTTATATCTCGAATAACGATTTGCGGATGAATGCCATCATGAAACGGCTTACCGTTGTTTCAACGATCTTCATCCCGTTGACTTTCCTAGCTGGCGTCTGGGGAATGAATTTTCAGTTCATGCCCGAACTGGGTTGGAAATACGGATATCTTTTCGCCTGGCTACTGATGTTATTGGCTGGATTAATCTCCTGGTTATATCTCAGACGGAAAGATTGGAATTGATTAATCATCCGCAAAGGGAAGATACAGCTGTTCCCAATGGCTGATCGTGTCTGTTTCTTCTACCGGATTCGAGACGGCCAGTCCGATCAACCGGATCGGATGTTGGGCATAGTCGATTTGTTGCATCAGCTTCTTCGCCAAAGGTAAGATGTCATTCAATAAGATTAGTTCTTTGGGTGCACGCATACTGCGGGTCTTGATCTCGAAGTCATCAAACTTAACCTTGAGGGTCAGTGTATTTCCCCGGAAATCTTTTCGGGCAATCCGCTCGATTAGTTCGGTGGCTACATGATACAATTCGATTACAACACTCGAACGGGCAGTGATGTCCCGCTCTAACGTATGCTCACAACCAATCGATTTCCGGATTCGTTCGGCTACGACCGGACGATCATCTTCACCTCTGGCAAAAGCATAATAGAGCAATCCGGCTTTCCCGAATTGCCGCACCAGCATTTCTTGCGAACAGGCCCGTAACTCCGTTCCCGTATGAATACCGAGCAAGTGCATCTTCTTGGCCGTCACCGGACCGACGCCCCAAAACGATTCAATAGGCAACGAGGCAATAAAGTCGAGTGCCTGATCCGGATGAATCGTACAAAGACCGTCAGGCTTTCGGTAGTCTGATGCGATCTTTGCCAGGAATTTATTGTACGAAACGCCTGCCGATGCCACCAATTGACACCGCTCGCGAATCTCCTGCTTGATGGCTTTCGCGATATCGACTGCCAAAGGTATATTCTTCTTATTATCGGTTACATCCAAAAATGCCTCATCGAGTGAAATCGGTTCTATCAAATCCGTATATTGATGGAATATTTCATGGATCTGTGCCGATACTTCCTTATAGACTTCCATACGTCCAGGCACGAAAATCAGCTGTGGACATAATTTCAAAGCCCGCCGGGAAGCCATGGCCGAACGTACGCCAAACTTCCGGGCTTCGTAACTGGCTGCCGCCACTACGCCTCGTTGTTCAGCATGACCAACGGCCAACGGTTTTCCTTTCCATTCCGGATGATCCCGTTGTTCGATCGACGCATAAAAGGCATCCATGTCAATATGAATGATTTTCCGCAAATCCACTTTTCCTATCTCCCGATTTATTCGTCCGACAAAAATAACGATCTTTTCCCGAATCCCCGAATAGAAGAAACAAAACTCCCGAGAATCGGAATCAAAACCAACGAGAATCCAAAACGATTCCAACGAATAGCCACATAAACGTTAAGTATGTTTTATTTTCTGACAGCAAAACCCGATACGGTTTGCTTATATGAAATATTTTCTATTTCTTTGCGCAACAGATAAGAAACAAAGGGGTGCCCTTTCAAGAGAAAAGGGCTGAGATGATACCCTCACACCTGATGCAGTTCGTACTGCCGTAGGGATTGTTGATGAGCTCTGAGTCAAAAGTAACTTCTCTCTTTTTATAGCCTGCGCACCTTCCTTTGTTGATTGTTCATCATTAAAACAAATAGCCGATGATTATCAAAGTCAACAACAAAGAAATGGAATTGTCCAGTCAGGCTTCTCTCCAGCAACTGGCAGAAACTTTGCAAATGCCCGACAAAGGCGTAGCAGTCGCCGTCAACAACCAAATGATTCCGCGGACAAAATGGTCTGAGACAATTTTACAGGAAAACGACCAGGTAGTTGTGATCAAAGCTGCTTGTGGTGGATAAGTTTATTCGTAGAAAACAATCAATCATAATATACATTAATATATATAAGACAATGGAGAAGTTGGTCATTGCGGGAAAAGAATTCAATTCCCGCTTGTTCTTAGGTACAGGCAAATTCAAATCCAACGATTTGATGGAAAAAGCAATCTTGGCTTCCGGTAGCGAAATGGTAACGGTTGCCATGAAACGAATCGATTTAGACGATAAAGAAGATGATATGCTGCACCACATCGTGCACCCACATATTCAGTTATTACCCAATACATCCGGAGTTCGTAATGCGGAAGAAGCGGTTTTCGCTGCCCAAATGGCACGCGAAGCCTTCGGTACGAATTGGCTGAAACTGGAAATCCACCCGGATCCGCGTTATTTGTTACCAGACACGGTTGAGACTCTGAAAGCAACCGAACAGCTGGTCAAGCTGGGCTTCGTTGTATTACCGTATTGTCAGGCCGATCCGGTCTTATGCCGTCAGTTGGAAGAAGCCGGAGCTGCAACCGTTATGCCGCTGGGTGCGCCTATCGGAACTAATAAAGGTTTGCAGACACGCGAGTTTATCCAAATCATCATTGAGCAGGCTGGTATTCCGGTCGTAGTGGATGCCGGTATCGGAGCTCCGAGTCAGGCTGCCGAAGCTATGGAGTTAGGTGCTTCAGCCGTATTGGTAAATACAGCGATTGCTGTTGCCGGTGATCCGGTTCGTATGGCACAAGCCTTCAAAGCTGCTGTTGAAGCCGGACGTGAAGCGTATGAAGCCGGATTGGGTGGTGTTTCATCTTCATTCCAGGCATCCGCCTCTTCACCACTGACTGCCTTCCTGAACAGTTAATCAGTATTCATTTATTTAGAACTCATACGTATGAATAACGATAAGAAAGCATACGCACAGCGGGAGAAAGCTTATATGAACGGAAAGCTTTTCCCTTTCATCCGGGTCGGAATGCAGAAAGTAAATCTGACGCCTACCGTTAAAATCGTAAACGGAGAAAAGGAAATGACACCGAATGCTCCCGTTTACATCTATGATACCAGCGGACCATTCAGTGATCCGTCCATGCAGATTGACCTGAAGAAAGGTCTGCCTCGTATGCGTGAATCCTGGATTACCGCCCGCGGTGATGTGGAACAGTTGCCGTCTATCACATCAGAATATGGTAAAATGCGGCGTGACGACAAGTCGCTCGATCATCTCCGCTTCGAACATATTGCCTTGCCTTACCGGGCCAAAGCGGGGAAATGCTGTACACAGATGTATTATGCCAAGCAGGGAATCGTTACTCCGGAAATGGAATACGTAGCCATCCGCGAGAACATGAACTGTCAGGAGCTCGGTATCGATACACATATTACCCCTGAATTTGTTCGCGACGAGATCGCAGCCGGACGGGCTGTCTTACCCGCCAATATCAATCATCCGGAAAGTGAACCGATGATCATCGGCCGGAACTTCCTGGTTAAGATCAATACCAACATCGGCAATTCGGCAACCACTTCTTCCATTGATGAAGAAGTAGAAAAGGCTGTATGGAGTTGCAAATGGGGAGGTGATACATTGATGGACCTTTCAACTGGAGCAAACATACATGAGACGCGCGAATGGATCGTGCGTAATTGTCCGGTTCCGGTAGGTACAGTGCCTATCTATCAGGCTTTGGAGAAAGTCAATGGTAAGGTAGAAGACTTGACTTGGGAGATTTATAAGGACACGCTGATCGAGCAATGCGAACAGGGCGTTGACTATTTCACCATTCATGCCGGAATCCGCCGTCATAATGTGCATCTGGCAGACAAACGTCTGTGTGGTATCGTCAGTCGTGGAGGCAGTATCATGAGCAAATGGTGCCTGATTCACGACCAGGAGTCTTTCCTGTACGAGCATTTCGATGAGATCTGCGATATTCTGGCCCAATATGATGTAGCTGTTTCCTTAGGCGACGGACTTCGTCCCGGCTCTATTTATGACGCCAACGACGAAGCACAGTTTGCCGAACTAGATACGATGGGCGAACTGGTTGTACGTGCCTGGGAAAAGAACGTACAAGCCTTTATCGAAGGACCGGGTCATGTGCCCTTGCATAAGATTCAGGAAAACATGCAGCGTCAGATTGAGAAATGTCACAACGCTCCTTTCTATACGTTAGGTCCGTTAGTGACTGATATCGCACCCGGATATGATCACATCACGTCGGCTATCGGAGCGGCGCAAATCGGATGGCTGGGAACGGCCATGCTCTGCTATGTTACGCCGAAGGAACATTTGGGATTGCCCAACAAAGAAGATGTACGTACCGGTGTGATCACCTACAAGATCGCGGCACATGCAGCCGACTTGGCCAAAGGTCATCCGGGAGCTCAGATCCGTGATAATGCATTATCAAAGGCCCGTTACGAATTCCGCTGGCGCGACCAGTTCCATTTAAGCTTGGATCCGGACCGTGCACTCGCTTATTTCCAAGAAGGCAAACACGAAGATGGCGAATACTGTACGATGTGTGGTCCGAATTTCTGCGCGATGAAGCTGTCGAAAGATCTTTCATCGATCAACAAGGAATAGAGGCAAAACGAGGATGACGTAAGCAGATGGAATGCAGTCGAAATGCCGTTGCAAGGCTGCGAGAGCCGATTGATCGTCGTCAATGAGCTCACGCAAGTTGCAGCGGCCGATTGATCGTCGTCAATGAGCTCACGCAAGTTGCAGCGGCTGATTGATCATCGACAATCGACCCACGCGAGGTTGCAACGGCTGTTTGATCATCGACAATCGGCTCACGTAAGGGTGCAACGGCTGTTTGATCATCGACAATCGGCTCACGTAAGGGTGCAACGGCTATTTGATCATCGACAATCGGCCCACGCAAGGGTGCAACGGTCGATTGATCATCGACAATCGGCTCACGCGAGGGTGCAACGGTCGATTGATCATCGACAATCTGTCGCCGCACTCCTCAGCGATAAGTCATTCATAGATATATCAACAGAAATATAAAGAAATTCAATATATGTTCTCAGAAGAATTAGAAAAAATAGATTGGGACGAAACTACGGCGGCCATTTATGCCAAGACCGACGCGGATGTCCGTCGGGCTTTATCCAAAAGCCATCTGGATGTACAGGATTTTATGGCATTAATCTCACCGGCTGCCGAGCCTTATATCGAACAAATGGCCCAGCTGAGTTACAAATACACCCGCGAACGCTTCGGTAACACGATGTCGATGTTCGTACCTTTGTACATCACAAATTCTTGTACCAATTCATGTGTCTATTGCGGTTTCCACATCAGCAATCCGATGAAGCGAACGATCCTGACGGAAGAAGAAATCGTCAATGAATACAAGGCTATCAAGAAGTTGGCTCCGTTTGAGAATTTGCTTCTGGTAACAGGCGAGAATCCGGCCAAGGCCGGCGTTCCGTATATTGCCCGTGCTCTCGATCTGGCCAAGCCTTATTTCTCAAACCTGAAGATTGAAGTAATGCCTCTTTCGGCAGAAGAGTATCGCGAACTGACGCATCACGGTATGAATGGCGTGATTTGCTTCCAGGAGACTTATCACAAGGCAAATTATAATATTTATCATCCGCGCGGCATGAAGTCGAAGTTCGAATGGCGTGTCAATGGATTCGACCGTATGGGACAAGCCGGCGTACATAGTATTGGTATGGGTGTGCTGATCGGCTTGGAGAAAGAATGGCGTACGGACGTGACTATGATGGCCTATCATCTGCGTTATCTGCAAAAGCATTACTGGAAAACCAAGTACAGCTTTAATTTCCCGCGTATGCGTCCGTCGGAAAACGGAGGATTTCAGCCGAATGTTGTCATGAGCGACCGCGAATTGGCTCAGGTGACATTTGCAACCCGTATCTTCGATCACGATGTGGATATCTCCTATTCTACCCGCGAAAGCGCCAGCTTCCGCGACAATATGGCACGCCTTGGCGTAACAACGATGAGTGCTGAAAGTAAAACAGAACCGGGAGGTTATTATTCTTATCCGCAAACGTTGGAACAGTTCCACGTAAGTGACGAACGTACCGCAAAAGAAGTAACCCTCGCGTTGAAGAATCTGGGTATCGAACCGGTCTGGAAAGACTGGGATCAGTCGTTCGATGCCGTCAATTGCTAGGAACATGCAGCTACAACAACGGTATAACCGACATATCATTTTGCCAGAGATTGGTAAAGAAGGTCAGATGAAACTGGGCGAAGCGAAAGTTTTGCTTATCGGTGTGGGCGGACTAGGTTCGCCCATTGCTCTTTATTTGGCTGCTGCCGGAGTTGGAAGAATCGGATTGGTGGATGATGATGTCGTCAGTGAATCGAATCTGCAACGCCAGGTCCTTTATACTGAAAGTGAAGTCGGACAGCCCAAGGTGATTTGTGCCGCCAGTCGTTTGCAGGCATTGAACAGTCAGTTGGTAGTGGATACTTTCCCTTGTCGCTTAACCGGCGAGAATGCAGAGGAACTGATTTCCCCATACGACCTGGTTATCGACGGTTGTGATAATTTCCCGACCCGTTATCTGATCAGTGATGTTTCGGCCCGGCTACATATACCTTATATTTACGGAGCTATCCGGGAATTCGACGGACAAGTGGCCGTATTCAATCTGCCGGGAGGGAAAACATACCGGGAATTATTTCCGGAAACGGAAACCAGTCAGATGGAAACGCCGCCTAAAGGTGTGATGGGCGTATTGCCCGGAGTCGTTGGTTGTGTAGAAGCTTCCGAAGCCATCAAACTGATTACGGGCTGTGGTGAACCCTTAAATGGGAAGCTTTGGACAATCGATCTGAAGACCATGAACACGTTCCTCTTCTCTCTTTAATCGACTGGAGCATTCTTCTGTTGACTTAATATAAGCGAAGAAGAATATGCATATATACGGATCTTTTACCTAAATACGCCTTCATATCTTCGATAAAAGATCCGTATATTTATGAAAATACAGCCCATTAAAGATTCTTCATCAGCTCAACAAAAACAAACCGAACGGATAAACTGTTATTTATTGATAGAATTATCTGTAAGCATTGAGAAATAATAAACTGTTGAACTTAAAAAGCGAAGACAATGAATATACTGGAAAAGCTGAAACATAACCATCATCCGCATTCCGGAGCACTCGAATTATTGAAATACATCGGACCCGGATTGCTTGTCACCGTCGGATTCATTGATCCGGGTAATTGGGCTACCAATCTAGCTGCCGGATCTGAGTTTGGATATGCTTTACTTTGGGTCGTTACCTTCTCGTCCATCATGCTGATTATTATCCAGCATAACGTTGCACACCTGGGAATCGTGACCGGACTATGCCTCTCTGAAGCAACAACCCAATATTTACCTAAAAAACTCAGCCTGCCGATTTTGATTTCTGCCATGATGGCAAGTATTTCCACTTCACTTGCCGAGATATTAGGTGGCGCCATTGCCTTGAAGATGTTATTCAGTATTCCTATCAAAGCCGGAGCTGTTATTGTAACACTGGCGTGTCTGATTATGTTGCTGAGCAATACTTACAGCAAAATAGAACGCTGGATCATCATGTTCGTTTCCATCATCGGACTTTCCTTCCTGTATGAGCTGGCATTGGTGGATGTTAACTGGCAAGAAGCTGCCGTAGGTTGGATCAAACCTTCGTTTCCGGATCATTCCCTGCTGATTGTCATGAGTGTATTGGGTGCCGTCGTAATGCCTCATAACCTGTTCTTACATTCCGAAGTGATACAGAGCCGGAAATGGAATCTGGAAGACAAAACCGTCATTCACAAACAACTCAAATATGAATTCTACGATACGCTCCTGTCAATGGTAATCGGCTGGGGTATTAATTCGGCAATGATTATTCTGGCGGCTTCGACCTTCTTTCAGGAGAAAATAGCTGTCAGCGAACTGGACCAGGCACAACAGCTCTTATTCCCGCTTGTTGGGAATAATGCCGGCGTCATCTTTGCCGTTGCCTTGTTAATGGCGGGTATTTCATCTACGATAACTTCGGGTATTGCAGGAGCTTCCATCTTCGCCGGTATCTTCGGAGAAGCTTATCACCACAAAGATATACACTCGAAAATAGGTGTGCTTTGTTCTTTCCTTCCGGCTCTCCTTCTGATCTTTGTTGTAGGTGATCCTTTCCGCGGACTGATCCTTTCGCAAATGGTACTGAGTATTCAATTACCAATTACTATCTTTACGCAGGTTTATCTCACATCTAGTAAAAAGGTAATGGGCGAATTTGCAAACAGCCGATTAACGAATATCATATTACTAATTTTAGGTACAATCGTCAGTCTGCTCAATCTGTTTCTGTTGGTTCAGCTGGTTATAGGCTGAGGATGAAAAACCATCCGATGTTTTGTAATAAGATTGTAATATTGATTTCATTTAACCGAAACATAGCAATCGTTCCTTTGCAATAGAATTGAAAAATATAATAAAAGTACTATGGCAACAAAACAAAATCCTCATATCCTGGTCGTTGATGACGAAGAAGATTTGTGCGAAATCTTGAAGTTCAACCTCGAAACAGAAGGATACGAAGTAGATACAGCTTACAGTGCGGAAGAAGCACTTACTTTGAATCTCACCGATTATGACTTGCTTCTGCTAGATGTTATGATGGGAGAAATATCGGGTTTCAAGCTGGCAAGCATGCTTAAGAAAAATGAAAAGACAGCTCATATTCCGATTATATTCCTGACAGCCAAAGACACCGAAAACGATATGCTGACAGGATTCAACTTGGGTGCTGACGATTATATTTCCAAACCTTTTTCAATTAAGCAGGTACAGGCTCGTGTCAAGGCTGTATTAAGAAGAAGTATGGAAGAAAAGAAGCCTGTCAACGAAAATATCCTGACGTATAATACACTGAAATTGGATACCCAGCGTATCAAAGCTTCGATCAACGGAGAAGAAGTGGCACTGACCAAAAAGGAGTTTGAGATTCTGAAACTCCTGCTTGAGAATATCAACCATGTTTTCTCTCGCGAAGAAATACTGTCGCGCGTATGGAAGGATGAAGTATATGTACTCGACCGTACCATCGACGTCAATATCACTCGTCTGCGCAAGAAGATCGGAGAATACGGAAAGAATATTGTGACGCGCCTCGGCTTCGGATACTGTTTTGAAGGTTGAATGCCGTATCCTGGAAAGAACTATACGAAAGGAATGTTGAATGGAAAATAAAACAGAAAAAATAATTACGAACAACCGGATACCGTTCAGCCAACGATTGTTTTGGTCTATCTTCTTTATTTTTCTCGGATTCACCGGATGTGTGTTGATCTTTCAATACCAACGGGAAACCGAATTTGCCCAAGAAAAGCTGGATACCGTCTTAAAGACATACAATCATCAGATTCATTATCGAATCCAGCATGAGAAAACGCACCGGATCGATAGCATCATTCATGCGTTTCTCAACGAAACTCCGCAGAAAGATATCCGCGTGACCGTTATCAATCCGGATGGAGATGTATTATTTGACAACAGCGGAAATGATATTTTTGAGAATCATAACGACCGAAGTGAAGTGCATAACGCACGACTGACTAAAAAGAGTTTTTCCATCCGAAAATCACGGACTACCGGAAAGCGTTACTTCTACTCGGCTTCCAACATCAACAATTATGTCTATCGGACGGCAATACCATACGATCCGTATGTGAAAGGCGTATTGGCCATCAACAAGGATTTTATCTATTTTATGGGGTTGATGGTCGTGATTTTCCTCTTCGTGTTGTCTAAATTTACCTTGAGTATCGGACAAACGATCTCCAAATTAAGAGACTTTGCCCGGAACATCCGGGATGTAAAACAAGATGACGAGGATTATATCTTCCCCAACGACGAACTGGGTGATATCTCGAAGTTAATTATTACCCTATATCATAAACAGCAGAAAGCGAAAAACGATTTGGCGGTCGAACGGGAAAAGATCATCAAGCACTTCCAGTATTCGCGGGAAGGATTCGCCATGTTTACCGACGACGGACAGGAAATCCTGTCGAACATCCTGTACATCCAGTTTGCCAATCTGATTTCCGACACGCCCATCCACGCAGCCGAAGAAGTATTGGACCTGGAAGAGTTCGCTCCTATCCGAAATTTCCTGGAGGAACATAAAGGGTCGGCCCATAAACGTGTCTTGCGTGAGACGATCACCATCGATAAAGGCGGGAAGATCTTTCTGGTTGAATGTATGATGTTCCTCAACAACAGTTACGAAATCTCGATCAACGATATTTCCCGTCAGGAGGAAGAAAGCCGGATGAAAAGACAACTGACGCAGAATATCGCCCACGAACTGAAGACTCCGGTCAGCAGTATCCAAGGATATTTGGAAACAATCATCAACAACCCGGATCTGCCGGCAGACAAACAGAAATTCTTTATCGAGCGCTGTTATTCGCAAAGTACCCGACTGACGGTGCTGTTGCAGGACATTTCCGTCTTGAACCGGATGGATGAAGCCGGATCCATGTTCGATCTGACCGATATCAATATCAATCAGCTGGTACAGGAAATCGAGCATGAATGCGCCCAAAAGATGGAAGAGAAACATATCTCCACCCAAATCTCTTTGCCGCCCAACGCGGTCATCCACGGAAATCATTCTTTGCTTTACTCCATCTTCCGGAATCTGTTTGACAACTCCATCGCTTATGCGGGAGAAAACATTACAATCAACCTGACTTGTTATAAAGAAGACGAGAAATTCTATTATTTCAACTTCTCGGACAACGGTATCGGAGTAGAAGAGGAGCATATCAACCGTATCTTCGAGCGTTTCTACCGGGTTGATAAGGGACGTAGCCGCAAACTGGGAGGAACCGGATTAGGCCTTTCGATCGTAAAGAATGCCGTCCTTTTCCACAAAGGACAGATTTCGGCCAAGAGCCAGAAAGGGAAAGGCATCAGCTTCCTGTTTACACTGAAGAAACATATCTAAAGAGATGCCATCCGGAGGAAATCAAGAACCGGATGCGGCATTTGCGGCGGGAGGTATTTCGGAGGAGGTATCTTCCGCCGTTTTTTCTTCCGATTTCTGCCGCAGCGTGCTCCGCAATTTCAACAAGGTGGTTACCTCATCCGCCTTCGTGTTCAATTGATCGATAAAAGTATCATACAGGGGCTCTGTCGAGGTCATCGCCAGCGCATTGACCAGCAACGCCAAGTCCCGATAGGCCCGGATAGCCCTTTGGCGTGTCAGTTGCACCTCGTTGGGCACCCATTGCGTGTTTTGGGTGATACGCAGCTGGTCGGCCTCCTCAAAAAGGCGGATTTTCTTTTCCAGATCGGCCAGCCAGCCCTCCAAGCCCATCATTTGGATAGATTCTTCCGGCATTTCCCGCAAATTATGGGCGATAATGGTGCAAATCACGTTTCGCTCCGCGCGGCTCACCTGCGCGGCATCTTTTCGCTCGCGGATGATATACCGGGCTTTTTGGGCGGCTGCTTTTATCTCCGGGTCCGGATGTTCTGTCAAAACCTCGACAAACGCACGTAAGTTCCGCCAGGATTTCAAGCAAGCGGCATCCGCTTCACGGGCCAGCAGAGTCCCGGAAAGGCCGGCATCTACGTGTATGGCATCGTCGAACGCCTGGAATGTTTCGTCCAATTGATTGATGGCCTGCAACAATTTATCCGTCTTCCCTTCTTCCGGGATGAGCTGAAGAAAACTCAATACATCCATCAAAAACGTAAAACACTCATGCGTATGTATGCGTGCGATGCTGGCAGGCTTGATCTGTTTCATATCTGTTCCTATTTTAGTAATTTGTATGCCCCAAAGGTATTTTTTATTCTTCTAAACTGCAAGGATTCCGGCCCTTATTTACAATAGATTTATTTTTTATATACATCATCCATTTTTGTATACAATAAATGTATTTCTTATGATTTACATTCATTGTTTAATGCAACAATAGTTAATATTGTCAATTTCAATCATTGAAATAAACAATGATATTTATTTTTCTGACGAACACTTATTTTAGCTTGCAATGAATAAAAATCGTACAAAATCGAATTATTGCAAGACGAACACAGGCAAAAACGCGTCTTTTCGGGCAAAAAAAAGCCAAAGGCAATTAAAATACCGCCTTTGGCTTTTCCTCGAGATAAAGTATATTCTTTTATTCTTCCTCGCTATCGTCTTCCTTCATGTTATGGAAAACATTCTGTACATCGTCGTCTTCTTCCAGCTTTTCGATCAGCTTTTCGATCGTCTCGCGCTGTTCCGGAGTTACTTCCTTCAAATCATTCGGAATACGGACGAACTCGCTACTTGTGATTTCGTATCCGTTTTCTTCCAGATACTTCTGGATAGCGGCATTCTGGGCAAATTCACCGTACAGAACAACTTCGTTGCTTTCGTCGTCCACATCCAGTTCATCCACACCAAAGTCGATCAATTCCAGTTCCAAATCATCCAAAGAAACATTTTCCGGTTTCACGATATGGAATACACACTTGTGAGTAAACAAGAATTCCAAGCTGCCTGTTGTACCTAACGAACCGCCACATTTGTTGAAGTAACTACGTACATTGGCTACCGTACGTGTTGTATTATCTGTAGCTGTTTCTACGAAGATGGCAATACCAAAAGGACCGTAACCTTCGTAATTCATTTCCTTATAATCAGTGAAGTCTTTTGATACAGCACGCTTGATAGCTCTTTCCACGTTTTCCTTCGGCATGTTTTCCTTCTTGGCCGTCTGCATCAAGACACGCAAACGCGGATTGTTTTCCGGTTCCGGACCACCTTGTTTCGCACAAATGGTGATCTCTTTACCCAGTTTTGTAAATACACGGGCCATATTGCCCCAACGTTTAAACTTTCTTGCTTTACGGAACTCAAACGCTCTTCCCATACTATGTTATTGTTTTATTATTATTTTTAATATAGTCCTTATTTCATCCCATTATCGCAACTGTGCACCCAGCTTCTGTTCCAGGTTAGTCTGGATCTTCTTCATGATGGCATCAATTTGCTTATCGTTCAATGTCTTTGTTTCATCCTGCAAATAGAAGCTAACCGCATACGATTTCTTGCCTGCCGGCAGATTCTTTCCTTCATAAACATCAAACAAGGTTACTTCCTTCAACAGCTTACGTTCGCTTTCTTGTGCAATCTTCTGGATTTCGGCAAACTGAACAGCCTTATCCAACAGCAAAGCCAAGTCACGCTTAACAGCCGGGAACTTCGACAAGTCCGTATAAGTTACTTTGTTCTTCTTCGTTTCCTTCATCAACGCGTTCCAAGAAAATTCGGCAAAGTAAACTTCGGTATCAATATCCATTGCCTTGCAAATCTTATGGCTGACGATACCCATTGTTCCCAATTGCTTGCCGGATTGCGTCGTAATACTCAAAGCTGTATCATAAATATCATTGGTCAGGTTACCGAAGATCACCTTCTTCAGGTTCACGCCCAAGCGAACCAGCATATTTTCTACATAAGCTTTCAGTTCGTATACAGATGACTTCTCGTTCGGATGAGCCCAGTTGTTTTCAACACGGTTACCACACAACCACAAAGCCAAGCGGTAATCTTCACTGAATTCGCCCAAAGCCTGATCTTCTTTCTTGTTTTCCTTATTATAATCGTAACAGTTACCGAACTCAAAGAAGCGGATATTTCCATTCTTACGCTTCATGTTGTGTTCTACGCTTTCCAAACCACCGAACAACAATGTCTGACGCATACAGTTCAAGTCCGCACTCAACGGATTCATCAGCATCACACAATGATCAGCCGGATACGTAGTCAACTTATCATAATAAGCCGAACGAGTCAATGAGTTATTCAGGATTTCATTGAAACCACAACCACACAATTGCTCAGAAATCAGGTTCTGCATCTTATAGCTATGATCAGTCGGTGTCTGATAGCTCAGATTTGACTGGACATGATCGCTGAACTCGATGTTATTATAACCATAAATGCGCAGAATATCTTCGATAACATCCACATCACGCTGAACATCGATACGATAAACCGGAACTTCCAGGCTTAAACCTTCGGCTGTTTCGCTGGTAATCTTCATTTCCAGACTTTCCAGAATACTCTTCACGGTTTCTACTGGAATAACCTTTCCTGTCAGCGAATTGATCTTATCATAAGTAATATTTACCTGATACGGATTAAATACTGTCGGATAAATATCCTGAATATCGCCTGTAATAGTTCCGCCAGCCAGTTCTTTTACCAGCAAAGCTGCATATTTCAAGATATAAACTGTTACATTCGGATCCAAACCACGTTCATAACGGAAAGAAGCATCAGTATTCAAACCGAAACGGCGTGCACTCTTACGAATCCATGTAGGATGGAAAGTAGCTGATTCCAAGAATACATCTGTTGTATTCTCAGTAACGCCTGATTCCAAACCACCGAATACACCGGCAATACACATAGGCTCTTCAGCGTTACAGATCATCAGATCGCGAGCTGTCAAAGTACGTTCTACACCGTCAAGGGTAACAAACTTCTGTCCTTCTTCGGCAGACTTAACGATAACTTTACCACCTTTTATTTTACCTGCATCAAATGAATGCAACGGTTGTCCCATACCATGCAAGATATAATTCGTTATATCCACTACGTTATTGATTGGACGCAGACCAATTGTACGCAGTTTGTTTTGCAACCATTCCGGACTTTCTTTAACGGTCACACCTTTTATCGTTACACCTGAATAACGCAAACAAGCTTCTGTATTCACCACTTCTACCTGAATGGCCGGAGTTTGGTCGTCAATCTGGAAAGCATCCACAGAAGGACGTTTCAATACAGACGGCTTTCCGTTTTGCTTCAGATAAGCAGCCAAGTCACGAGCAACACCGAAATGAGAAGTAGCATCCACACGGTTCGGTGTAATGTCCACTTCCAATACATAATCGCTCTTTATATTATAGTATTCTTTAGCAGGAGTTCCTACAACGGCATCAGCCGGCAATACAATAATGCCCGAATGATCGGTACCAACGCCTATTTCGTCTTCTGCACAGATCATACCATTCGACTCTACACCACGCAGTTTAGACCGCTTAATGGTAAATTCCTTATCACCATCGTATAACTTGGTTCCATTAACGGCTACTACGACTTTCTGACCGGCAGCAACATTCGGCGCACCACAAACGATCTGTAACGGTTCACCGCTACCCACATTAACTGTTGTCACATGTAAATGATCTGAATTGGGATGAGCCTCACAGGTAAGTACTTCGCCGATTACCAGTCCTTCCAAGCCACCTTTGATGGTCTGCACTTCTTCAATACCGCCCGTTTCCAGACCAATGGAAGTCAGGGCATCTGCTACTTCTTCAGGCTGTAAATCGAAATCAAGATATTCTTTCAGCCAGTTGTAAGATATGTTCATCGTTATTTAAGTTTTTCTATATTCTCTTTCCTGAATGAGTTACCTTATATACCTAAAAACAATAACTCACGCCTTAATGACTTGCAAAAATAGAAATAATAATCGAGAGAATAAAACAATTCTTTACTTTTCATAAATACAAATGTCTGCTCAAAGTTCACTTCCGGAAATTCTTTTCAGCCGGTATTCATTGGGCGATATGCCCATTATTTTCTTGAAAAAGCGGCTTAAATAGGAAGAATCAGGGAAACTGCATATACTGGCTATTTCAGACAGCGATAAATCCAGGTTATTTAACTGTACCATTACTTCGGCAGATAACTGCTCGTCAATTAATTGTTTGGGAGTTTTCCCTTGCGAATACGTAGCCGTGATCGCACATAAATAACGGGGCGATATACAAAGCTTTTCCGCATAAAAAGAGACTTGATGCTCTTTGAGTGCATATTCATGTACCAAATGCATGAAACGATGGAAAAGCATTTGCTTTCTGGTATAAGATTCTGTGGCAGAAATATACTGTCCCGGAATAGATGAGAAAATCCACATCAGCATACTTTGCAGATAATTCTCAGACAATCTCTCGACAAAAGGACCCGATTTCCCGGAAAATAACATTTCTGCCATATCCATCCATAAATTAACCGACTTCCAACTTTCAGTATGTCCGTCTTTTCCATGTTCAAAATAAGGGAATTCGCGCATGTAATTGAAATAAGTCGTATCCAAAGAAACAGCGACTTTCAAAAATAACGATTGAGGATAAAGTAGCAAACGGACTTTAAAATCTGCCGATGAATCCAGAAGATGCATAATACTTCCGTTCCAAAAAATCAACTCACACATCGGCTTTAAAGAGAAATGCTGTGCACCTGTCGAGACAAGCGCCTCGCCTTGAGTACAAATCATTTGAACACCACAGGAAAACATCTGTGGTAACGGACGAAGAAAATCCAGATTTGTCTCTTCATAATAAATGGAAGAAAGAGATGTCAGTTTAGCAAGATCCATCGAGCTTGGAATTTTATGAAACAAAAATAAGCCTTTTCAACCATATTCAGAAGTATTTTATTCCGATTATGAAAAATTCTGTAGAACAAACGAAACAAAAAGACTGTAACAGATTCTCTAATTTTGCCGCAAAATAAAAATCAACAATGGTTACAAGAAGAAATTCAGAACTATTCATTCTTATCTTTTTAGGAATGCTTACGGCTTTCGGGCCTTTCGTTACGGATATGTATTTACCGACATTGCCCGCCATGTCACAGTTTTTCAATACTAGTTCATCATTCATCCAACTCGGATTAACGACCAGTATGATTGGACTGGCTGTCGGACAATTATTATTCGGTCCTTTAAGCGATAAATATGGCAGAAGATTTCCGCTTATCAGTGCACTAAGCTTATTCCTGATATCCACTATCGGATGTATTTATTCTCCAAACATCATCCAATTTGTTGGCTGGAGACTTATTCAAGGAATAGCCGGAGCCGGTGGAATTGTTATTTCCCGATCTATCGCAGCTGATAAATACAGCGGAAAAGAATTGGCCAAAATGCTGGCCATTATCGGAGCCATTAACGGAATAGCTCCGGTGGCTGCTCCAATTCTTGGAGGAACAATGGCCGATATAACAGGCTGGCAAGGTATTTTCTGGGTACTGTTTCTCATCGGAATCTTATTACTTGCCGGAAGTATTCATTTTAATGACACACTACCGGCCGAGAAACGGGGAAAGACAAAATGGATTGATGTCTATCACGGTTTAATTACAGTACTTCACAATCGCAGTTACGTCTGTTATATTCTTCAAAGTGGCTTTGCACAGAGTGTTCTGTTTGCCAACATTGCTTCTTCTCCCTTCATCATGCAACAGCATTATGGATTCTCTCCTTTTATGTTCAGCGTCTGCTTTGGTATCAATGCAATTGCAATTGGCATAGCTGCCGCTTCAGCAGCTAAATTCAGACATCCGGAACAAGCATTATATACCGGAAGTATAGGCATGGTATTAGCTTCTGTTTGTTTATTTATCGCCTTTTATTCCAATTGCAGTTTTTGGGTATACGAAACTTTACTTATTGCCCTGTTGCTTATGTTAGGTTTGACCTTTACTGCCTCTAATGCTTTGGCAATGGATAGTGCGCGGGCAAATGCCGGTATTGCTTCTGCCCTGCTGGGTGCATTGGGTTTTGCTTTTGGTGGACTGGTTTCTCCTCTTGTCGGATTGGGGAACATTCTGATTTCAACCGGACTTGTATTTATAATAGGTTCATTAGGCTCTTTCATTTGCACATTACGAGCTTTAAACCGAAAATTCTCTTTGGCGAAAATACTCAAGACTACCCAATCATCCATGAATCTATAAATAGAAAAATCCCCTAAAAGTAACCAGCAAACAAGCAAACAGCTACTTTTAGGGGATTTATTATAACAGTGAATAATTCAGCAACCTTCTTTACTATTCACGGAAAGCCTTACAATAAGTAGTCATCAGGAAGAGACAAAGTCCTAATACGCCAACAACCAAATAAGCATATTCCAAATCAAAAGCTTTGGAAATGGCACCAATTAATACCGGAGCGACAAGAGATCCAACAAAACTAATGCTGGACAGAATAGTCAAAACTATTCCAACCGGAGTATGAGACTTCGCTCCTACCAAACTATAAATAGTAGGCACAACACAGGAAATGCCTAATCCAACCAACATAAAGCCCAATGAATTGACAACTACTTTCAGAATCATATTGTCGAATACACCTCCTAATAATGCCGATACAAAGAAACCAATGAATATAAAGGCTCCGGCTAACTGTAAGACTCGCTGCTTGCCCAAGCGACCATACGCCCAATTGGCCAAGAAACGTCCGACCGTCATCATCACCATAAATACCAAGAATCCGATTTGAAGTGATTTAGGAACTTGCAATACGGATTCAAAGTAAAGGCCACTCCAGTCGAACATCGCACTTTCAACTATTAATCCGAACAAACCAGCTAAACCGAATTGAATCAGGATCAATTCCGGTTTGCGGATAAAGCTTAATAAAGCGGGAGTTTCTTTCTGCCCCTTTTCTTCCTTAACTTCCACTTCTTCAAACTGACGAACCCGATCATCCTGCAAATAACGTCTGCCACAAAGGATAATCAATAGGATTAACAAGGCAGAAACAGAGAAATGGATAAAAGGAGGAACACCTGCCATAATCATAAAGAATCCGATAACGGCTCCCAGACAAGCAGCCAAACTCCAACCGCCATGGAAGGAAGCCATAATTGTCCGCCCGAACAAACGTTCTATAACTATACCTTGTGTATTCAACGATATATCGCACATATTCCAAAATACACCAAAGAAGAAAAGACAAGCTCCCAACGCATAAATCGAGGAAACAGCTCCTATCAAGAACAAAGACAATGCATATCCAAACACACTTGCCTGCACCATAATCCGACTACCTAATCGGGAAACCAGAAATCCTGCTAAAGGAATAGCTACAAACTTTCCCACCGGTATCAGGAACAAAACCAATCCCCAATAAAACACATCATACACATCAAACATCGCCTTCACATCCGGAATCCGGCTTGCCCAACTCGAAAAGCATAATCCTTGTGCCAGAAAAAACGACAGAACCGCATAACGGATCCGCTCTTTAGGATATGCCAATTGTTCTTTCATCTCCATATTTATCTTTTCATTTAATTAATAATCCACTTGCTGAACAGTATTTAAGAGAAAGTCTGTCACTTAAAAAACTCTTCGATTTTCTACTTATCCGATGAATAGCTTCTGTTACCACCAAACTGTGCTTATAAAAGTAGAATATGTAAAATAATCATTGCAAAGATAACCAGAAAAAACAGTACTTTTGTGTTCTACTTTAATACAATTATAGGATGAATTACGGATTTGTAAAGGTTGCAGCAGCTGTTCCTAATATACAAGTGGCTGATTGCATCTATAATATCACACAAATGGAGAAGATGATGCGTAAGGCTGCCGATAAAGGCGTACAAATCATCGTCTTCCCGGAATTATCGGTCACAGGTTATACTTGCCTGGACTTGTTCCAACAAGATCTTCTGTTGAACAGTGCAGAAAATGCCTTACTCCAGTTAGCCGAAAATACGGCAGACTTGCCTCTTTTGGCATTTGTCGGCGCTCCGTTACGGACAGACAACAAGCTGATCAATGCGGCCATTGCCATACAGGAAGGTAAAATCCTCGGAGTTGTGCCGAAAACCTATCTGCCGAACTACAAAGAGTTTCAAGAGAAACGTTGGTTTACTTCGGCGAATGACCTGGATAATGATTTTGTTGAGATCGGCGATCATTTCTATCCGCTACAAAAGCAAATGATCACCATTGCAAATGATGTAGCTGTCGGCGTAGAAATCTGTGAAGACTTGTGGATGCCTGTTCCTCCCAGTTCCGAATTGGCAATGTTGGGAGCCAATATCATTGTGAATCTGTCAGCCAGCAACGAATTGATCGGCAAACATGCCTATCGTAAACAACTCGTAGCTCAGCAATCAGCACGTTGTATCTGTGGTTATGTGTATGCATCAAGTGGTTTCGGCGAATCGACAACCGACTTGGTTTTCTCGGGCAGTGCTTTAATTGCAGAAAACGGAGTTATTCTGGCTGAATCCAAACGATTCTCATTGGATGAGCAATTAATCATCTCGGATATCGACGTCGAATATTTGTATCACGACCGTCTCGTATCTACCTCTTTCTCGGAAGGTTGTTTAGCCAAAGATACGGATCGGGGATTTGAACTGGAATTCATATTGCCGGAATACCGGAAAGAGACAGCCAACATGTTATCCAGAACCATTGATCCGCATCCGTTCACTCCTGAAGGAGCCGCTTTACGCGAACGCTGTGAAGAAATCTTCCAGATACAAACAGCCGGTCTGGCTAAACGAATCGTACATACTCATGCCAAGACAGCCGTTGTCGGTATTTCCGGCGGACTGGATTCGACACTGGCACTTTTGGTTACCGTCATGACGTTCGACTTACTTAAGATTCCGCGTAACCGCATCATTGGAATTACCATGCCCGGATTCGGTACCACAGGACGAACCTATCGTAATGCTGTCAGTCTGATTCATTCATTGGGCGTTACTTTCCGGGAAATATCCATCAAAGAAGCATGTATGCAGCACTTCCAGGATATTCACCACGATGCCAATCTACATGATGTTACGTATGAAAACAGTCAGGCCCGCGAACGTACACAAATTCTGATGGACGTAGCGAATAAGGAAAACGGTCTGGTAATCGGTACGGGCGATTTATCGGAGCTGGCCTTAGGCTGGGCTACCTATAATGGTGATCACATGTCGATGTATGGTGTTAACGGAAGTATCCCGAAGACATTAGTAAAATACTTGGTTGAATGGGTCGCACACAACCGGGTTGATGAAGATTCTAAAGAAACATTACTCGACATCTTGGATACGCCCATCAGTCCGGAACTGATTCCGGCAGACGAACAGGGAAATATCAAGCAGAAAACAGAAGATCTGGTAGGACCTTATGAATTGCATGATTTCTTCCTCTATCATTTCATCCGTTTTGGCGCAACGCCTGCCAAGATTTACTATCTGGCTCAAGAAGCATTCCGCGGAGCTTATTCGGACGAAACGATAAAGAAATGGTTATATACATTCTTCCGTCGTTTCTTCCAGCAGCAGTTTAAGCGCAGTTGTCTGCCCGACGGCCCGAAAGTAGGAAGTATCAGTCTTTCACCTCGTGGAGATTGGCGCATGCCTAGCGATGCCGCCGCTACTCTTTGGCTGAAAGAAATAGAGAAATTATAATAAAAGCAAAGAGAGTAATCAGCGGAATGATTACTCTCTTTGCTTTTATTGTTTACAGCACCTAATGAATTTCACTGGCTTTTATCCTTCATTCTTCCCTGCCAGCGGATGATTCTCTTCAAAGATCTTCAAACGTTCGTCCAACAAATCATACTGATGATCCTTGATGAAAGAAACACAAACCCGCAAACCTTCCTGACGGCTACCGGTTGTTCCGAGTGAAATGGCACTGACTCCATAATACATCAATTCCTTCATCAGTTCCGAACCAGTCATACCCGGATAAGCAATGGTAAAGTAAAAGCCATCGGCTATCGGCTGATCAAAATCATGGTCATAGACAATCTTGAAACCATGATCGATAAATATCTTCTTGATGCGTGCAGCACGCCGGCCATATTCCTTTATTTCAGAGACGAAATCAAACGTACCGTCTGCTGCCGCCTTGAACATAGCAGCCAAAGCATACTGGGCAGAATGGCTTGTTCCTGAAGAAAGCGCATACAGTACTCGGTGAATATAAACCGTACCAAAGGTTCCACCGCCATAACGCTGCTTGAATCCCGGATAAGCCCGATGATATAATTTATCGGAAATAGCGGTCACACCGATACGTTGTCCAGCATAACTAAAAGCTTTCGAGCCGGATATCTGAAGAATATAATAATCGGTATAACGGGCAATCGTCGGCTGGTAAGGTGGTTCAAACGGTGTACCCAAGTTCTTGCGGAAATCCATGGCAAAGTAAGCCAAGTCTTCTATCACAATGACATCATACTTATTGGCCATTTCGGCAATAATCTTCAATTCATCATCAGTCAGACAGAACCAAGCCGGATTGTTGGGATTGGAATAAATAAGAGCCGCAATATTTCCTTTGCTCAGGAAGGATTCCAATATATCACGCAACTTTTCTCCGCGATAATCATAGACATCAAAGGAAGCATACTTATATCCCATCACCGTAATCTGCTGCTTCTGTACCGGAAAACCCGGATCTATAAAGAGAATGGTATCTTTCTCTTCAGGATTACATTGCCCACAAGTAAGAAAAGAGGCATACGTCCCCTGCATCGAACCCGTTACCGGCACGCATCCTTCCGGAGATACATCCACATTGATGAAGGCTTTGATAAAACGGGAAGCCTGCTCTTTCAGTTCGGGCAGTCCGTTAATATTGGGATAAATCGAAGCAATACCTGCTTGTAAGGCCTTGATTTCGGCATCCACGCCTACTTGTGCCGGCTTCAAACCCGGTACACCCATTTCCATATGGACAAACTCTTGGCCTGTCCGTTCTTCCAATTCGTTGGAGATAGCCACGACTTCGCGGATGGTGGCTTTACCGAAATCTGGCAAATGGTAGCTATCGATGACTTCCTGTGCTACCTGATAATCTATCGGAGTGTTCTTCATTTCAAGTTATATTTATACATTACAAAGGCAAAAGTAGGGAAAATATTTCTAATCTCCCCCGCTTTTGCCTTTCAATTTGTTCTGTTATTCCAGTTTACTTACGTCTTTTGTAAAGAAAGTCTTTCCATCTTTCTTCAACTTCTCCCTGACTGAACATTTCATAGCGTGCCATCACAAACAACAGATCCGACAGGCGATTGATGAATTGCAACAGACAAGGCGGAACTTCATCCTGTTTATTCAACGTCCACAGACGGCGTTCTGCACGCCGAGCTACGGTACGAGCCCATTGCAAATGAGCCGCAACGGGTGTTCCTCCCGGCAGGACAAAGTACGAAGTCTCCTTCATCTGAGCAGTCAGATAGTCTATCTGTTCCTCGCAATAAGCAGCCAATCCTTCCGGAAGTGGATTCGGATTCTTCATACGCAAGGCAGAAGGCGTTGCTACATGCGACATAACAACCATCATTTCCCGCTGAATATGTCCCAGCAGTTTCTGCCATTCATGATCAACAGGAAGGAAAGTCCGGACAATTCCCAACAAGGCATTCAATTCATCCAGCGTGCCGTTCGCTTCGATCCGGATATCATCCTTATCAACCCGCTCGCCACCATGAATACCGGTCTTCCCTTTATCGCCACCTCGCGTATAAATCCTTACCATAATAAATGGTTTATCCTGATTAACGAATAGGCCGTGCTTCTACGCCCTCGAAAGTTATTTTCACCGGATTGATATGTCCTTGTTCATCGAACGTCATCCGATCGATACAAGTCACACGATGATTTCCTTCCTTATCTCCTAAAGGACGACGGTGATAAACAATATAATATTCTTCCGTTCCCGGCACCTGAATCACCGAATGATGACCGGCTCCGGTAGCAACTTCGGGATCTTGCTGCAAGATTTTACCCAAGCGTTCGAATGGTCCGAACGGAGAATCAGCAATCGCATACGCTACCGAATAATCCGGACCCGTCCAGCCTCCTTCACTCCACATGAAGTAGTACTTGCCATTCTTCTTAAACATAAACGGACCTTCCACGTATCCTTCGGGCGTTACTTCCTTATAGATTTCTCCATCCTCGAAAGGTTCAAGACCGGTAAAATCATCTTTCAGTTTTACCAGGTTGCAATGACGCCAGCCTCCGTAGTACATATAATAAGTTCCGTTATCCTGGAAGACAAACTGGTCGATAGGTTGTGCTCCGTTTACAATCTCATTGATCAACGGTTTTCCCAGCAAATCCTTATAGGGTCCTTCAGGACGATCGGCAACGGCAACGCCAATACCGCCTACTTCGCCTTCATGCACATCATTTGCCCCGAAGAAAAGATAATATTTCCCGTCTTTACTGATAACAGCCGGTGCCCACATCGCCCGCTTGGCCCACTTCACTTCCGTTGTATCCAGAATAGATTCATGTTTGGTCCAATTAACCAAATCTTTGGAAGAGAAGCAATCGAAATGTGTTTGCAACTCATACCGGTCGCTATACGTCGGGTAAATCCAATACGTATCACCATAAACGATTCCTTCCGGATCGGCATACCAGCCTTCAAACACCGGATTCCCGCTTTTAGCTAATACTTCTTCGGCGGGTTGCTCTTTCTTTGTCTGCCCGCAAGCAGCCAGGAAAAGAGCAGAAAGAGATAACACAGAGGTCTTCAGAATTAATTTGTTCATATTTATTGTTATTATTATTGATGAGCGTCGTATTTGATAGCCAAACCACCTTCGGCCGTTTCTTTGTACAAGCTGGGCAGGTCGTTACCGGTTTGCCGCATGACTTCTACTACCTGATCGAAGCTTACCCGGTGTCTTCCATCCGAGAAGTTCGAGAAGGTATTGGCATCCAAAGCACGGGCTGCTGCAAACGCATTCCGTTCGATACAAGGAATCTGCACCAAACCGCATACCGGATCACACGTTAGTCCCAAGTGATGTTCCAATCCCATTTCGGCCGCATATTCAATCTGGGCAGGTGTTCCACCAAACAACTGGCTGGCTGCTGCCGCAGCCATGGCACACGCAACTCCAACTTCGCCTTGACAACCTACTTCGGCACCGGAAATGGAAGCATTGGTCTTGACAACATTTCCAAACAAACCGGCCGTTGCCAAAGCTCGCAGAATACGCGAATCGCGAAACTCACGTGTTTCTTTCAGATGATATAATACTGCCGGCATGACTCCACACGAACCACAGGTCGGAGCTGTTACGATTTTTCCACCACAAGCGTTTTCTTCAGAGACAGCCAATGCATAGGCATATACCAATCCCCTACTTTTGATACTGCTTCCATAGCCACGGGCACGGATCATATAATCAGAAGCTTTCCGGCGGATTCCCAGACCTCCGGGCAAAATGCCTTCGGCTTCCAAACCACGACGAACGGCTTCTTGCATCACTTCCCATACTTCAGCCAGATAATCCCAGATACCGGAGCCTTCGCATTGTTCTACATATTCCCAATACGAATACCCGCTTTTCTCACACCAAGCCTGGATATCACGGATATTGTGCATCGGATACACCTCCGTATCCGTCTTTTCATTATACGTTTCATTGGCCAGCGTACCACCGCCAATACTGTAAATCGTCCACGAATCCTGCTTGTTTCCGTTGGCATCAAAGGCTTCGAACAACATACCGTTCGGATGAAAAGCCAGAAACTCTTTGGGCTTCCAAATGATATCAGTCTTAGTCACCGGCGAAAGCACACCTAAAATGGCGGCATCCGTCATGTGACCTTTTCCGGTAGCTGCCAGACTACCGTATAAAGTTACTTCAAACCTTGCTGCCGAAGGATTTTTCTTCAGAAACATCTCGGCGGCGCGCATCGGTCCCATCGTATGGCTACTCGACGGACCATGACCGATACGGAATATATGCCTGATTGAATCCATATTTCTTTCTTTTTAATTTCTGAACAAAGATAAGGAGAAAATCCGGAGATAACAGATGTTCCTTCTATAAAATCCGAGGATTTATTCAGAGAGAATACGGCAGAATCTTTGTAAACCTGTTTACAAAAACCGGAGAGCATGGCAGATAAAAATTATTCGCCCCCGACAAATATATATTCACCCCCAGCGAATACATGTTCGCCGCCGATGAATATATATTCGCCGAGGGCGAATATAAAATCACTCCTTATTTTCGGACTTTTATATCCTTAGTTTAGCCTATTTATCTACCCAGATTAAAAGCGAATGCCGGAATGCTTTGCCAGATAATCTGCCGTATCGTTCCACAGAGAATCCATTTGCGGATGATTCAAGTAAACAGGTTTCAGACGACGTTGCTTGCAGGAAGCATACATTTGTCCTGTTTCCGACATCGGAAGTCCGTCTAACAACAAATGAACAGCCGTAGCCGCCCCTTGCTTCGGTGTGCGGATAAACGGACGGAAGAAGAGATCCGTCAACGGATCAAACCACATATCCATCCGGATAATATTCGTCGAAACGATACCCGGATCGGAAGCTCCTACCCAAATACCCCGCGAAGCTACTTCCAAAGCCAACTTACGTACAAAAAGCCAAAGCGCTAATTTCGTATTGCTATATATCGGAATACGCCAGAACTCTCCTTTCTTCCCACGAGTGAAAAACTCAGGCGTAATCTGACCGATGGCATACGTACAAGAGACCATGCAGACAATCCGGGAACCGGCTTGCATCAAAGGCAATAGCTTACGCGACAAAAGATAAGGAGCCACATAATTCACTGCCACGGTATATTCCAGTCCGTCGGGTGTTTGCTGAAAATGCGTACACATGGTTCCGGCATTATTCATCAGCAAAGCAATCGGTTTCCCATCAGCCAGTAAGCTATCTGCTACGGCCATGACCGAACTCATGATCGACAAATCCACCTGCCGAACCTGTATATCCTGATTACCTGTCTCCTGCGCTATCTGATTCCGACGGATCGTTCCGGCCTCCAGACTGGAACAAAGCATAATGACTTCATAACCTGCCTGAGCAACAGCCTTTGTAATCTCAGAACCCATGCCTCCATCGGCACCCGTAATGACGGCACGACCTTTCATGACCGGGCTTCCTCCTCCAAGCGTTCAATTTCCTTTTGCAGGCTAGTTGGGATTTTCTCCTTCAGATGCTTATGACAAGCCATATCCAATGTGTACATACGGGCAATACAGAAGTTACTGTGACCGCAATCACAACAATAATCTTCTTCCTCCTTCATCCGATTGACCAAATCAGGCGTATTCAGCAAGGCACGACCCATTTGTACAAAAGGAAAGCCCAACGACAACACTTCTTCTATCTTCTTTCGGGATACCAGACCACCGACATAAACCAACGGAATACCCGGAACTTCCCGCTGAAACAGCAAAGCATCATCCAAGAAATAAGCTTCTTTGAAAGGTACGGTCGGAATCATCCATTTACCCACCATCCGGACGCCCCATTTCAGCCACCAGCAATCCATATAATGAGTCATCGTCTTGATAGGCATAGCTCCACGCATGACATACATAGGAGCCTTACTTACGAATCCGCCGCTCAATACCAATGCATGAGCTCCGTCTTCTTTCAGCCGGCGAGCCACCTGCAAAGTCTCGTCCAATTCCATACCTCCTTTAAAGCCGTCGCGCATGTTCATCTTCACCAAGACAGCCAAATCATTACCGGCAGCCTTCATTACTTCTTCCATTACCATATCCATAAAACGCATCCGGTTTTCCAACGAACCGCCAAACTCATCTTTCCGATGATTGGTATAAGGCGACAGGAACTGACTGATCAGATATCCATGTCCGGCATGTATCTCGACAGCATCAAAGCCACTCTCGCGTGCCAGACGAACAGCATTACCAAATTCCTTTGCCATGGCGGGAAGTTCGTCTTTCCGCAAGCCACGAACAAAAGTCGGAGAATATAAATTGAATCCGGTAGAAGCACCAACCGGTGTTTCGCCACAGATACTTTTATGCGACATATTCCCGCAATGTCCCAACTGGATACTGGCAGCAGCGCCTTCCTTATGCACTGCATCCGTCACCTTTCTCAAGCCAGGAACAATCTCCGGACGCATCCATAGCTGACGATCGAAAGACAAACCACTGCGTGTCACCGCAGCATAAGCTACCGTTGTCATCCCAACGCCACCGGCCGCTACCGAATGATGATAATCCAATAATTCTTTGGAAGGAACATTTCCCGGACACATACTTTCAAACGCCGCCGAACGGATCGTCCGGTTACGCACAGTCAGCGGACCTATCTTTCCGGGTGTAAATAATATCGAAGTCATATCAGAATATATAAGGTATTAAACATTTTCGTTTCCCGACAGCCTCTACGCCAAATTCCTCACGGTATTTCTGGCGAATGGCATAAGCGCGAGGCGCCAGATTGGCGAACGTCCACCAGACAAATACCCAGGCAGCCGGCGAAGCAGTAGCCAAAGCAAATCCGGTCCATTCCAGCAATTCGCCGAAGTAATTCCCGGATGTTACCCAATGATACATCCCTTTCTCCGGCAAATAATGCTTGGTATCGCCCGGCTGACGCAAATGGCGGATCACATAATCAGAATGCCAATTGATTCCCATTCCCAGGAAGAAGACAATAATTCCTATCCAGAAATTAATCCGGCATAAATAGGCCGATGAATACAAATCTTCCGGAGCCAAAAAGAAAAGCCATTCTCCCTGGATATACCCATTCAGCAAATTAAATACCACACCCATCAGCATGATGGCAACAGGCATCTTGCTCTTTCCCTTCATCAGAAAAGGGAAAACAAAAGAACGCTGGAAATAATGCAATTCAAACAAGAGGAAAAAGAGAAAAGGGACGGACGAAACAGATTTGCCACTCTGTAACCATAAGATCAGCATGACGAAAAAGACAGGAGCTTCCATCAGCAGCCATCCTATTTTATTCGGGAGAGAAAATCCCCATTGTGCCGTTCTGAACATGCCATAACCTGCTTTCACGAAAAACAACGCAATGAAAACAAGCAAGCCAACAGCCGAAAAACCAATTAGTATCTGGTGAAATAAATCTATACTCATAACACTAAAGAATATTGCAAGCGCAAAGTTAAAAGAAATAAGGAAGAGACCTTCTCTTTCCTATGAAAATCAAGGATCAATCAGAAAAAGTTACCAATAAAAAGGAATTAGGGAATTGAGTTAACTCCATGAACTCAATTCCCCAATATAGAATAAGAAATAAATGTATTGTTTTACTTATTTTTTAGCATCAACCAAACGTTCTTTCAACTTGGTCAACATATCACGAGTCATAGAATCCAAGTCATATTCCGGTTTCCAGCCCCATTCTTCGCGCGCACAAGTGTCGTCCAAAGAGTTAGGCCATGATTCTGCAATCGCCTGACGCAACGGATCAACATCATATTCCATCTTGAAGTCAGGCAAATACTTCTTGATGCTGTTATAAATGATTTCCGGATCAAAGCTCATAGATGCGATATTGAATGAATTACGATGTACAAACTTCGAAGCGTCGGCTTCCATGATTTCAATAGCAGCACGCAAACCATCCGGCATATACATCATATCCATAAATGTACCGGCAGCAATCGGGCATTTGAATGTTTCACCTCTAACTGCAGAATAATAAATATCAACAGCATAGTCGGTTGTTCCACCACCCGGAGGTGTTACATAAGAAATCAAACCCGGGAAACGAACTGAACGAGTATCCACGCCAAAACGGATATTATAATAATCACTCAATAACTCTCCGGAAACTTTCGTTACACCATACATCGTTCTCGGATTACGGATTGTATCCTGAGGAGTTTTGTCTTTCGGAGTATTATTACCGAAAACACCAATTGAACTCGGAGTAAATACGGCACAATGCATTTCACGAGCTACTTCCAATACATTGAATAATCCGCCCATACCGATCTTCCATGCCAACTGAGGCTTGGCTTCTGCAACAGCAGATAATAAAGCCGCCAGATTATATATAGTATCAACCTTATAACGAGAAACGGTTTCTGCGATCTGTTGTTCGTTTGTAATATCAACAATGGCAGAAGGTCCCGACTCTAATAATTCGCCTTTAGGTTCTGCTCCCGGAATATATCCTGCAACTACATTTGCTCCGCCATAAATACCTCTCAACTTCATGGTTAGTTCAGAACCGATTTGTCCGGTTGAACCAATAATTAATATATTCTTCATTTTACATTTGAGATTTAAGTTATCTGCGAACAAAGGTAGAAGAATAAAAATTGTTTTTACATGATTTTCTTGATTTTTTCGCCTGTTTCTCAAAAAAAAATAAGAACTTTGTTTCGTTTAGTCAAAAACAAAACTTTTTCCGCAAGATTCAAATAAAAAATATTTGTTTCTTTACGGTATCTTAATCTAGAACCATTAAATATATATTATCATGTACGGAAAATTTAAGGATTTCTTAGCTGCAGAACTGGCAAACATCCAGGCAGCCGGCTTGTACAAGAATGAAAGAATTATTACCACTCCGCAGCGTGCCGACATCAAGGTAAATGCTGGAAGCGATGTTTTAAACTTTTGTGCGAACAATTATCTGGGTCTTTCTGACAACAAACGCTTGATTGAAGCAGCCAAAGCTGCCATGGATTCTCATGGATACGGTATGTCTTCTGTCCGTTTCATTTGTGGTACTCAAGATCTTCACAAGCAATTGGAAGCAGCCATCTCTGATTACTTCAAAACAGAAGATACTATTTTATATGCAGCTTGTTTTGATGCAAACGGTGGTTTGTTTGAACCTTTATTTACAGAAGAAGATGCTATCATTTCAGATGCATTGAACCATGCCTCTATCATTGATGGTGTTCGTTTGTGTAAGGCAAAACGTTATCGTTATGCAAATGCAGACATGGCAGACTTGGAACGTTGTCTGCAAGAAGCACAAGCACAGCGTCATCGTATCATCGCTACAGACGGTGTATTCTCTATGGACGGAAATGTAGCTCCGATGGATAAGATCTGTGAATTGGCAGAAAAATATGATGCTTTGGTTATGGTCGACGAATCACACTCTGCCGGAGTTGTTGGACCGAAAGGTCATGGCGTTGCCGAACAGTTCAATTGCTACGGACGTATTGATGTATTTACCGGAACATTAGGAAAAGCCTTTGGTGGTGCTATGGGTGGTTTCACAACAGGTAAGAAAGAAATCATCGATATGCTTCGTCAGCGTTCTCGTCCATATCTGTTCTCTAACTCTGTAGCTCCAGCTATCGTTGGTGCAAGCTTGGAAATGTTCAAGATGTTGAAGGAAAGCGATGCCTTGCATACGAAATTAATGGAAAACGTTACTTACTTCCGCGATAAGATGATGGCTGCCGGCTTTGATATCAAACCGACTCAATCAGCTATCTGCGCAGTAATGCTATATGATGCTAAGTTATCACAAGACTTTGCAGCTAAGATGCAAGAAGAAGGTATTTACGTAACAGGTTTCTATTATCCGGTTGTTCCGAAAGGTCAAGCTCGTATTCGCGTACAATTGTCAGCTGGTCATGAAAAAGAACATCTTGATAAAGCAATTGCAGCCTTCATCAAAGTGGGTAAAGAATTAGGTGTTATCAAATAAGAAGTAACTCGAAAAGTACAAACATATCCATTATTAATATAAACGGATATAACATACCTATAAAAAACTCCTGGGAAGTAAATTCTCAGGAGTTTTTATTTTACCATGCTGTATCAAGTATGCATTTATTCTACTGAACTGACAGAAACAAAAAAAGATGCGCCCTAAATTGGACGCATCTCTCTAACTAATTACTTAAGCTAATAATATATTATTTATTGTCTGCACGCATAATAACAACGCGGTTCCAGCTATTTTCGCTATAAGGCTGTTCTTCGCAACCCTTCCATTCAATTGTGATACGGCTAGAATCGATACCATACTTTTCAGTCAATTCTTTAGCAACGGCTTTAGCACGTTTTTCAGACAACTGCATGTTATAATCAGCTTTACCAGTCTTCTTGTCAGCATAACCAATCACCTTAATTGGAGTGTTGTTAGCCTTCATATATTCAGCTGTATTATAGATATTGATATGCTGGTTCTTATCGATCTTAGAACTGTTCAGACGGAAGAATACAACATTGTCAACAACATTGTTAACGACCTCTGTAACTGTTTCTTTACATTCAGGACAAGAAACCGGACGTTTGCTCAATTCTTCATTTTCAGCACGCAAAGCATTGATCTGGCTATTCAAGTCGTTCAGCAAGTCATAATCCATTGGTTCAAGAACTTCGAAATCAGTCTTACCCAATTTGAATGTCAAACCAGCGCTCAATTGAGCAATACCGTCTGTTAAGTGATACATGCTTACACGGTTGAATTGTTCGTTCAACAAAGAACCTTGAATTTCAACATTCAAATCAACACGCTTGCTCAAACGGAATGCAGTCAAGATACCGGCATTCAATGTCGGAGATTCTGTTCTAGCACGTTCAACAGCGTCTGTTGTTTTGAAACGCTGAGCGTAACCAAAACCAACCCAAGGAATCAAACGGAATACTTTTTTCTCGTTGTACGGAGCCCAGAAATTAGTAACATCCCACAACAAATCAACATGAGCTGCTACATATTTATTATGCTGCATATATGCTTGTTCTCCTTCAAAACCATGCAGAACACCACCGTTAATCTGTGTTCTGAATGCCAAGTACGGATTAAACCATTTACCGAAAGAGAACTGAGGAGCAAAATTAAGACGACTACCAAAGTCAGCCTTATTATTTTGGTCACCTAACAGCATACTAGCACCACCAGCTATAGAAATAAACCAATTATCTCCAGCTTTATTCTTTTTGAAATTGGTCTTATAGCCTTTTTCTGTGCTAAACCCAACCTGGGGTTTAAACTCCTGCGCTGTAGCATTCAATACGAACCCTGACAGCAACGCTAATAATAACGCTTTTACTTTCATAATTTATAAACTTTTAAATGAAACAATTCACTATTTAATTAAATACAAAATTAATGTATTTCTATATATACAACAAACAAAAGCGAGAAATGTTTTTACACTATTCAAAATAATTCAATATTCTGTAACCGCCTTCACGCAAATAAGACTCTTTTTTCATCAATTTGATATCGCTCACCATCATATCATGTACGAGATCCTCTAATGTATACATCGGTGTCCAACCCAATTTTTTCTGTGCCTTTTCTGCATTTCCAATCAAAAGATCAACCTCTGTCGGACGAAAATATTGTGGATCTACTCCTACGACGATACTTCCGATACGTTGCTTAAATTGATCTAGGTATGATTCCCCTACTACATTATTAAATACAGTTTCATTGACACTTGCCAATAAAGCCACTTCATTCACACCTTTGCCTTGAAATTCCAAATCTGCTCCAATCTCAGCAAAAGCCTTTTTCACAAAGTCTCGAATAGAAGTAGTTACTCCAGTAGCAATAACATAATCATCAGGCTGATCTTGTTGTAGAATCAAATGCATGGCTCTGACATAATCTTTAGCATGCCCCCAATCTCGTTTTGCATCTAAGTTTCCCAAATAAACTTGTTTCTGAATACCTAAAGCGATACGGGAAACAGCCCGTGTGACTTTGCGTGTCACAAATGTTTCTCCCCGTAAAGGAGATTCATGATTAAAAAGTATTCCATTGGAAGCATGCATCCCATAGGCTTCCCGGTAATTCACCGTAATCCAATATCCGTATAACTTAGCAACAGCATAAGGACTTCTCGGATAAAAAGGAGTAGTTTCTTTCTGCGGAACCTCTTGTACCAAACCATATAATTCAGAAGTCGAAGCCTGATAAATACGAGTTTTATCAACCAACCTTAACAGACGTACTGCTTCTAAAATACGAAGCACACCTAAACCATCGGCATTGGCAGTATATTCAGGCGTATCAAAACTTACCTTCACATGACTCATTGCCGCCAGGTTATAAATCTCATCAGGCTGTACTTCTCCTATAATACGTGTCAAGTTCAAACTATCCGTTAAATCCCCATAATGAAGCACTAAATTCCGGTTTTCAACATGTGGATCTTGATAAAGATGATCAATGCGGTCGGTATTAAACATAGACGAACGCCGTTTGATACCATGTACCACATAGCCGTTTTTTATCAAATATTCAGCCAAGTAAGCTCCATCTTGTCCGGTAATACCAGTTATTAATGCTACTTTTCCCATGTCTTACTATTTTCTATATACCATTTATACAATCGATCTATTCCTTCTTCCAACTCAATCTGGTGATGCCACCCTAAAGCATGCAACTTACTTACATCAGTGAGCTTACGCAAAGTTCCATCCGGTTTGGATGAGTCAAATTCTATCACACCTGTAAAACCAACCGACTTGCAGACTAACTGAGCAACTTCACGGATAGAATGTTCTATTCCTGTACCTATATTTATATGTGTATTCCGGATAGCAGTATCTTGCCCTTTATACAAATCAGCAAAATCAATCCGTTCCATAATATAAACAGATGCATCCGCCATCTCTTCACTCCATAAGAATTCTCTTAATGGAGTTCCGGTTCCCCATAATTTCACACAACCGGAGAAAATACCATATTTAGCCAACACCTGTTTTATCTCTTTCTCACTTGACTTTCCATCGACTCCTTCAACCGGACGATGATTCAAATCTTCACGCACAGAGATCCAATCAGACTGCGTTAAACAATTGGCCAAATGAATTTTCCGTATCATAGCAGGCAGTACATGCGAGGTCTCCAAATCAAAATTGTCATTAGGACCATACAAATTGGTTGGCATAACTGCTATATAGTTAGTTCCATATTGCAAGTCATAACTCTCACACATTTTTAATCCTGCTATCTTCGCAATGGCATACGGTTCATTCGTATATTCCAAAGCAGAAGTCAAAAGACAATTCTCAGTCATTGGCTGAGGTGCTTCTTTAGGATAAATACATGTACTTCCTAAAAACAGAAGTTTCTTCACATTGTTCAGGTATGAGGCATGAATCACATTGTTTTGAATCATCAGATTCTGATAAATAAAATCAGCCCGATACCGGCTATTTGCCATAATTCCACCCACATGAGCTGCGGCCAGAAAAACATATTCAGGTTTTTCTTCTTCAAAAAAACGATAAACAGCCGATTGATCAGTCAGGTCTAATTCTGCGTGTGTCTGCAATACGAAATTATGATAACCCTTATTTCGCAAGTTATTCAAGATCGCTGAACCAACTAAACCTCTATGCCCTGCGACAAATATTTTACTATTTTTCTCCACTATCTTTTTCCTTGATAAGCTGCAACAAATATTGTCCGTATTGATTTTTAGCCATAGGCTTAGCAATTTCCTCTAACCGGCTCTCTTCAATCCAACCATTTCTAAAAGCAATTTCTTCCAAACAAGCTACTTTCAGACCTTGTCGTTTCTCTATCACCTCGATAAAAGTAGAAGCCTCCGAAAGCGAGTCATGGGTTCCTGTATCCAACCAGGCAAAGCCACGTCCCAATAACTGTACCTTTAGTTTGCCTTCCTGCAGAAATTCCTGATTGACGGTTGTAATCTCCAATTCTCCCCGTGCAGACGGTTTTATCTGTTTCGCAATCTCTACTACTTTATTCGGATAGAAATAAAGTCCTACCACAGCATAGTTAGACTTGGGTTTCTTCGGCTTCTCTTCAATACTGATTACATTTCCTTCCTGATCGAACTCTGCAACACCATATCTCTCCGGATCATTTACATAATATCCGAAGACAGCCGCTTTACCTTCCTGGTCTACTACCGAAACAGCTTGGCGCAACATGGAAGAGAAACTCTGTCCGTAAAAGATATTATCTCCCAAGACTAAACAAACTGAATCGTTACCAATGAAATCCGCACCGATAATAAAAGCTTGGGCCAAACCATCCGGTGAAGGTTGTTCAGCATATTCGAACCGAACTCCATAATCACTTCCATCACCTAACAAACGTCGGAAACCCGGTAAATCTTGTGGAGTTGATATAATCAATATATCCCGAATACCAGCCAACATCAATACCGATATCGGATAATAAACCATAGGCTTATCATATATAGGTAACAACTGTTTCGAAACTCCTTTCGTTATAGGATACAAACGGGTACCAGATCCTCCAGCTAAAACAATTCCTTTCATATATCCATTACAATTTTAATACAACAAACATAATTAAAAAAAGATTATCCGCCATAGAAGTTTGAGAAAAATAAGGCGAAGTATAAAAATAGAAGGTCTATAAATCATAAAGAGGATCTTTTCTCAAAGATCCTCTTTACAGGTTTTTAATAGGCATTAGTCTTTAAGGCAAAAAGATTGTTTAGGTTATCTGTCGCAAAGATAGGACCTTTTAATTTTACGATCCAAATAAAAATATATATTCTACAACACCTTTTTAAAAAATATCTAAAGTTTATTAGGTTTAAGCCCGGTTCTTTTAATAATTTATGTTATACAAAAAACTAAGCTTTCATTTCATAAGAGTATTATACACCCTCATTCGCCTATTAACCATCTCTATTACAGGCTCCAATATGCCATATTCTTAATCTTATGACGATATAATCCTTTAATATCTCCTAAAACTGCTTTCTCATTAGATAGTGAAATAAAATAATTTTCATCCAACAAGATATAATCTTTATGAGCAACAGCAACGACAATTGCATCATAATCCTTACCTGGCTGCTCTTTTAATTCAATCCCATATTCTTGTTCTACGGCTAATGGAGAAGCATAAGGATCCACTACATCGACTACGGCTCCAAAGTCCATAAACTCGCGGACCATATCTACAACTTTCGAATTGCGTATGTCCGATACATTTTCCTTAAATGTTATTCCCATCACCAATACACGGGCATGAAGAATATTTTTTCCTTGCGCCAAGACTTTCTTCACTATTTTCTTAGCGATATATCGTCCCATGGAGTCATTTACAAACCGACCGGAGTTTATCATCTTGGGATGATATTGCAACTCTTTTGCTTTATGTACCAGATAATACGGATCAACACCGATACAATGTCCACCTACCAAACCGGGATAAAAATGCAAGAAGTTCCATTTTGTTCCGGCAGCTTCCAAGACATCAAAAGTATTGATACCCATTCTATCAAAAATGATTGACAACTCATTCATCAAAGCGATATTGACATCGCGCTGGGTATTCTCAATAATCTTGGCAGCTTCTGCAACCCGAATTGATGAAGCCTGATGCAAGCCTGCCTCTATGATCAAACCATAAACTTGCTTGATTTCAGACAGGGCTTCATCATCACAGCCGGAAACAATTTTTACCGTATTCTGCAACGTATGCACCTTATCTCCCGGATTTATCCGCTCGGGTGAATAACCTATCTTGAAATCCTGTTTACACTTCAATCCGGATATCTCTTCCAACAGAGGAACACAATCTTCTTCTGTACAGCCCGGATAAACTGTCGATTCATAAACCACATAATCTCCCGGATCAAGTACAGACGCAACTGTTCGGGTTGCCAACAACAAGGGTGTCAGATCAGGCTCATTATGCTGATCAATCGGAGTCGGGACAGCGATGACATAAAACGAAGCTTCTTTCAGTTTGTCTACAGAAGATGTAAATTCTATATCTTTTCCCTTCCATTGCGAAGATTCCAGTTCTCCATTCGGATCAATACCTTCCCGAAGTTTTGCCAAACGGTCTTCATTGATATCGTATCCTATCACAGAAAGTTTATCGGCAAACCCCATCGCCAGAGGTAATCCGACATATCCCAATCCCACAATTGCTATTTTCTTTTCCTTATTCTTTAACGCAGCAAACATAAATATCCATCCTATTTAATATGACCAGGCTTTTTGATTAACGGCCGCTTCCATCCGATCCTCGATTGAATCCGGCAGTGAGGCAAAGAAATCTATTTGCGTCAATCGCTCCACACTGTCAACCGGCACCATCAACGTCCGAAGGGAAGTCTTGCCATAATCCTTGTTCTCAAATATAAACCCGACAGCTTCGTATTTATTGTCCTGGATCATACAAATTACTTTATAAAACTTTTTCGGGATAGCGACACGATTTTTCCCCAAGCGTTTCAAATCCGGTGTCAATACCGGTCCTGTCGCAATCAGTAGTTTCCCGTTATCTGCCGCCCACATCCGGCATTGTTCTTCCAGGTCTTTCCAAACACCTCGGTTTAGACCCGGCTTTTGGGGAGTAATGTTACTTAAGTAAAACGATTCGCGCATCGCTTGTGCCGACCATTTCATATCTCCTGCCGGAGCCAAATGTCCCCGGTCATACCCTGTACGGGTATAATCTCCATTTTCGGCAGAGGCGCCTTTCACCATCGGATCTCGTACAAATTTATTGGAGCGTTCGGCAGCATTACTTTTTGCTTCCTGGCTTGTCAGTTCATAAGCTACCCAATTGGCTACCCGATAATCTGAATTATAAGAAACGGTATATCCTTTATGACGGATAACTTGCTCCGTACAAGATTTTGGACATACCGGCAATTCTGCTCCTTGCTGAAAACGGACAGTTTTCGATTCAGATGTTTTTGGCAACTGATTCTCTAAAGGTTTGACGATTTTATCCTTCACCTCCGAGACGGCATTTTCTACCGTCTTATCCTTCTGCTTAATATCCGGTACCCAATCACTGAACTTCTTTATCGACCAGTCTTTATCGGCGGCGTAATCCGATACTTTCTCATATACAAACAAAATCCCAGCAAGTATAACCACAAAGAAACAGGCTGTATAAAACAGATGTTTCAACGAAGCGATAACGGCTGTTCCTCGCTTACTGCTTTTCTTCTTCCGAGCTGATGAAGTGTTTTTCTTTTTTACCATTACTTCTTTAAAACAAAAAAGTCCGTATATCTATTCGTAAAATAGTTATACAGACAGGACATATTTTAATTGATCAAAGTACGTAGGATGAGACTCGAACTCACACGCCGTAACCGGCACTACCCCCTCAAAGTAGCGTGTCTACCAATTCCACCACCTACGCATATCAAAATGCGTAGTGCCCAGAACAGGACTCGAACCTGCACGACCGCAAAGCCACTCGCACCTGAAACGAGCGCGTCTACCAATTCCGCCACCTGGGCAACATGTTACTTTTCTATTGCATTTTCTCTCAAATGCGCTGCAAAGGTAATGCTTTTATTCAAACATGCAAATGTTTTGGGTAGCTTTTTTTATTTCCAACATGTTTTTTATGGGAAAAGATACACGGATAAAGAAACTTGATGTATTTTTACAAAAAGAAAAGAAATTTCAGTGGATTATGATTATAAATAGTCTTTTAGATACGGATTTATATAAATTTACGACCTCATACGCATACGTGAAATTGTTTCCAAATGCCTGGGGTACATTTGTTTTTAAAGATCGCGACGAAACCATCTGCTCGGATGAGTTCCTTTCCCGTTTGAAAGCTGAAGTACATGATTTGGCCAATGTGCAGTTGCGTACTGACGAATTGGAGTATATGTGTTCGCATTGCCGCTTTGTGCCTCGTGTTTATTGGGAGTGGCTTTCGTCGTTTCGCTTTGATCCTGAAAAGGTTCAGATTTATCTGGACGACGAAAAACACCTTCATATTGAGGTGACAGATTATTTATATAAGGTAACGCTTTATGAAGTGCCTTTGCTGGCAATTGTCACTGAATTGCAGAATCTGACTTTGGGAAATGTGGCCGACAAGGATCAGGTACTGGCTAAGTTGTTTGAAAAGGTAGAACTGTCGAACAAGCATCAGATTTCGTTTTCCGAGTTTGGTACGCGCCGCCGTTTTTCGCTGGGAGTTCAGGATGCTGTGATCAATTATCTGAACGAAAACTCTTTTTATTGTACGGGAACTTCCAATTGCCATTTCGCCATGAAATACAACATGAAAATGATGGGAACGCATCCACACGAGTGGTTTATGTTCCACGGAGCCCAGTTTGGTTACAAGCATGCCAATTATATGGCGCTCGAAAACTGGGTGAATGTGTACGACGGCGATTTGGGAACAGCCTTGGCAGATACGTATACGTCGGAGTCATTTCTGACGAATTTGAGTCGTAAGCAGGCGAAGCTGTTTGACGGTGTTCGCTGTGATTCGGGTGATGAGTTTGCTTTTGTGGATGAACTGGTAAGCCGTTACCGGGATTTTGGTATTGACTCGACAACGAAGACCATTATCTTCAGTAATGCGCTTGATTTTGAGAAGGCGTTGCGCATTCAGCAATATTGCAAGGGAAAGATTCGCTGTGCTTTTGGTATCGGAACGAATCTGACCAACGATGCCGGTTATAAGCCATCAAATGTCGTGATGAAGCTGGCCCGTTGCAAGATGAATGTAAATCAGCCGTGGCGCGAATGCGTGAAGCTTTCTGACGATATGGGCAAACACATGGGTAGTGACTGCGAAGTGGAAGCCTGCCTGTATGAGCTGGGATTAAAATAATATCAGGCGGGATAGAAACAATCCCGGTTGTCTGTCAGGGGAAATAAGCGGGGAAAATATTATTTCCCCTTTCAGGCAATGCCTACTAACTCGATTTCAAAAATGAGGGTTGAACCTCCGGGAATGCCTGGTTGCGAGAATTTCCCGTATCCCATTTCTGCCGGAAGATAGATTTCCCATTTGTCACCGACACACATCTGCTGCATGGCAATAATCCATCCTTCAATCAGATCGCTCAGACGGAAAGCGATCGGTGTACCGCCCCGGCTGCTGTCGAACTTCTTTCCGTTGATGGTCCATCCCGTATAATGCGCCGTAACGATACTTCGGGGCGTAGGATGTTTCCCGTCATTCTTTCCAGTCGCCAGCACTTTGTAATAAATTCCTTTCGGAAGCGGTTTTACCCCTTCTTCCTGCGCTTTCGCCACCAGCCATTCCTGATTGGCTTGTATATATTCTTTTTTACCCATGATAATATATGATTGTTTGCGGGATAAAATTAACGGATTTTCCGGAAATCAGCAGCAGGAAATTCTTTTTATTTACTCTTGACGCGAAACTCACGAGGATCGAAATCGAAACCCATAGGAATCCTTTTTAAAACCCTCGGGAATCATTTTTCAAAACCTATAAGCTTTTTCCTGAAAAGCCGGCGTATTTTGATGAAAAGCCGGCGCGAATGATAAAAAAGCCGGCGTGTTTTGAAGATTTCTTAGGCATGAATTTTTTTGGTTATTACAACATTTTTCTTCCTCAAATAATTGGTTGTCTATAAAATTGTTTTTATTTTTACATATTGTTTAATTAAAAATAAGTAACTATGAAAGCTCAAGAAGCAGATGATGCGCCAATTTGCCCTCTTTGTACGAATGTATTACGCGTACATGATTATTTGTTAACGCCCGACGAATTGATTATTTTTGATTCTTTGGTTGTGAAGGCCATATCATTTCATTATAAAAGATTCTTTTATTCCCAAAAACGAATCGAGAAGGAGACGCGTGTGAAACGGACCCGTTATGAGGCAATCATCAAGAAGTTTGAGGAAATGGGGTTTCTGCAAACCTATGTTGACAAGATGCCGAATTCGGAAGGACAGATCCGTTATTTTTATGTGAATTTTCCGAAACTAGCCGAAGAAGAGGTGCTGGGCAAGTTGGTTCGGGAAAAATCGACGTTATTTGGGGCAATGCGTGCTTATAAGGAATATCATGCCGATGAGGAGTTTAAAGCTCTATGTCCTTCGGCAGTTAAGGAAAAGCCCAAGAAAAATCAGGAGGAAAAACGGATTGAAGAAATCCGGGTGATGCTGGAAGAGACATTGAACGAACGGCGGGAAATGTATAATAATGGAAAGCTGGATATAAAGCCGACTCGTAAGCTACATCCGACAACTGTGGTATTAACGAACCAGCAGAAACAAGGTTTTCTGGATCTGGAAACCCGTTATGGGTTCGAATCGATTCATCAGGCTTTTATTGCTTATTGTGACGAAGTACTGGAAAAGGTATGCAAACCGAAGAATTTATTCAATTATTTCCTGACGCGAGACCGCTTTCACCATGATTACTCGATTTTTATCAATAGTTTGAACAGCTATATGATAAAATACTCCTCGCCACTCAAGTAAAAGTTATCATCATGGGTGGCTTTTAGCTGTACTTATTACGGTTTTTTGCTGTGATAATTGCCGTTTTTGTTGACATAATGGGAGTTTGCACGGTGATAATTCAGGTTTTTACGGTAATAATGTAGGTTTTCACGGTGATAATGCCCTTTGCTGGTTGCAGACACTGCCGTTTTTAGGGGAAAAGGTAGTTGTTTTCAGCAAAGGGTATGTTGATTCCGACAAAGCCGCCTGTTGAATTCAACAAGGGATGTGTAGTTTCCTGCAAGTAAAGTATATTTAAAAGAATAATTTATATATAAATAAGATCTATAAAAAGTTGTGCAAACTCGGAACAGAGCAGTAGCGAATTTGCACAACAGAGAGAGAGCAATCAAATCATCATTATTTAATAAACCTTGTTATTTATTATTGCGGATTAGATCTCAACTTAATCAGTGGAGATCCATTTCTTGCTTGTTCTCCATATTGTTTCATGGCTTCCTTTTGTGACGTTTCATCTGTTGTTGCTGGATAAAATTTCATGTCAGACTTGTTCTGTTTTGTTATAATCAGAATAGCTCCATCTTTGGCTTGTTCACCATATTTTTGGATGGCTTCTTCTGGTTTCAAGATATGGACTGCATTAATTTTATCAGGTGTCATTTTCTCAAATGTTTCTTTTGTACAGATTTTACCATCAATGACATAAATAGGATTTCCTTTTCCTCGAACTTCCAGTGCTGGACGATTATTGGGACTTTCATTTGCTCCAACCACAACGATGTCGTTGTCATTTTCTGTTTTTAAATCACTTCCATCTATCTTAAATAAAATACCCAGAGGAATCTTTGTTTCGATTGCCTTTCCGGCGAGTTGCGCCGGTTCCCATTTGGGCATTTTTTTCATGACACGGATTACTTCTGCATCCAATGCCGGATCCACACTTGTTGTGATTTCAACATCATTCACATTTCCATCCTGTCCTATAGTTACAAGACAGGCTACACGCCCTTGTTTTCCTGCTTCTAGGGCAAGTGTTGGGTATTTAAAGTTTTGATAAATGAAACGGAAAAATTTATTCTCTCCGCCCGGGAACTGCGCTTTCACATCCGGAGTTTTTTCTTGCGGAATTGTCCACAAATCTGTAACTTTGGCTTTTGTTAAGACGGCTGATGCGTCTGATACTTCGGGACGGGCAAATGCCATCACCGATAAGGCTGCCAGTGGAAGTATATAGATGTACTTCGCACGAGCCTGCGGGTTTGATTTTTCTTTTAACATCATAGTAATACGTTTTTTAAGTGAACTGTGATTAAAGCTGTTGGCCATAGTGTAGCGACTGGTGCCGACAGCTTTTTTAATAAGCAATAACTGATAGGACTTGGCATCGATCCCGGCGGCAAGCACGGCATCATCGGCTTCGTATTCGTGTACCGACTGCATTTCCTGTTTGAGTAGCCAGGCAGCCGGATTAAACCATTGCAGCAGAATGCCAATATCTGCCAATAACAGATCCCATGAATGGTGATGCCGGATGTGCGCCATCTCGTGCGTTAAGATTTCCGTCGGATTTTCCAGGTAATCCTTTTCTGACAAGACGATGTAATGCATCCAACTGAATGGAGGTTGATACCCTTCGGTCAGAATCAGATGAAAAGGTCCGTTTTCAATACGCCGTCCTCGCCGGATGAGTAAATAAAGTCGGGTCCACGAAACAAGCTGTTTGCTTGCGATCAAGACAACACCTACTATATATCCTGTACAGATCAGCCAAGTCCAAATGAAGGCTTGATGATCGGTATTGGTTTCCGCAGAAAGAGAAATGTTCGTCAGTGAATTCAAGATTTCCGGCCTGTTTACATCCAAGCCTGCCGGTAAATCCGTATTTCCCCAGTTGACTAACGGAATGGCCGGTAATAGGAATGCCAATATCCAGAAGCCAAGCAGCATGATTCGGTTTAGTCGGAAAAAAGTTTCTTTTGCCAGCTGCCATTTATATAATAGGTAGAACAGCAGCAAGCAGAAGCCGGATTTAATCATATACGCAATAAAAATTCCCATGGTATGAATTATTTTAAGGGTTAGATGTGCGATGAGCTTCTTCCACTTCCTGAATAAGCTGTTTCAATTCTTCTACCGAAATTTCTTCTTTCTTGACCAAAGTAGAAACAGCGCTGAGGTAGGAGTTATTGAAGTATTTACTGATCACACCCTTGAGTGTTTTGGATCGGAATTCATCTTGCGTGACAGCTGCAAAATACCGGTATGTATTCCCGAAAGCTTCGTGTGCCAGATATCCTTTTTCTTCCAATCCTCTCACAATAGTCGATAACGTATTGAAATGCGGCTTCGGATCATCGTAGAACGCCAGTATTTCCTTGACGAACAAGGGCCCTTTCTCCCAAAAGAATCCCATGATTTCTTCTTCTTTTGCTGTTAATCCTTTCATGACTTTTCTCTTTTTCTGCAAATAACGAGAAAATATAGTTTTTGAACTAATTTTTATAGTTAATATAAACTAAAGGTTTTAGTTTGTTGGCCGGTTCTTAGTAAGAGTAATTATAAATAAAAGGGAATCAGTAGAATATAAAAATAGGATTAACGTAAAAAGGGCAACTTGTAGCAAGTTACCCTTTTGTTTGCCTGATAAGACGTACAGTTTTATATTAGAAATTGTATGAAATTCCGATGGCTGGCATTAATGCATAGGCATCATAGTGACCACTGAAGGTACGCGGCTGGCCTAATAAGTCTGTATCGGTATAAGAACCGTCGCGACCGAAGCCAGTTACATATGAGAAAGCAAAATCAACAGACAGCGGTTCGATCGGGCGGAAGCTTAATCCGGCAGTGATACCCAATTTATCCATACTAGGTGTTTCCGGATTCAGATATTCGTCTTTTACCGGAGATTCATCATAATACGCTCCGAAGCGAACATCCAACCGGTTGGTAGCTGCAAATTGTGTACCGATACGATAGATACGAGTGTTCTTATATTCTTTGGCAGCTTTGATGTTGTACTGTCCCAGTTCTGCATCCGGTTCAAAATAAACATCCAGAGATTTATAGGCATTCCATCCTACAAACTGAACTTCTCCGGAAACAGTCCAACGATCAGTCGGACGATAGGTCAAGCCTACATTCCAGTTGTCGGGCAAAGGCAGTTCGGCAGAGAAAGTACCGCTTTCCAAAGGAGGTACGTTGATTCCGTTTTCCGGTAAGTTCGGAATACCCATGGCTGCTGCTGTCTGAAGTAATTTATTGACATTACCCAATAAAGCTTCCAGGTGTTCTTTGTTGGCATAACGCAAGCTGATGTCTCCTTCTTTTACTTTAGCTGTTACTTTGGAACGATAGGAGAGACCTACTGTAAATTTATCGTTGATATCAAACATCGCACCTACATTAAAGCCTAAACGTAATCCGGCTTTTCCTTCCAAAGAAACTGAAGCTGCTGAAGCATCGTCATAACGTTGCATTTCAGTCAGGATCGGTTCAACCATCGGCTTGAACATCGGATATTTTTCCAAAACTGGCCCCATCATGCTGTTGGCCATATTAGTCATGGCACCCGGACCAATCAATGCACGGTTAAGGGTAATGTTACCAAACTCCATCATCAAACCGGCACCTACACTTAACCGATCCATGATTTTCCATGAGATAGTAGGCTGTACATTAAATGCTTTCAAGGCAATGTCCTGCACCAGATGAGCTCCGGCCCAGTCATTTCCCCAGTTGATACTACTACCATACGGTGTATTGATCATAATACCCGCAGCTAAGTTATCATAAATCTTGAAACCTGCGTTGATGTAAAGAGGTGTACTTGGCGTGTTGTCCGTTTTATAGGTTTCGTTTCCTGTCTGGCACTTAGCATAGGCAAATACTCCGGAGACGCCGGCAGATAATTCAACGGCGTTGTTCATATAAACCAGACCTGCCGGATTGAAATGCATACTTTCTGCGCCTAGTTTTAAGGCTGCACCCACATGACCCATGCCGGCCTGTTTTGTACTTTGGGCATTTACTTGAAAACCTTCGGCTGCTACCTGTGAAAAAGGCAACAGGGCAAGGCTAGCTAATGCGATAATCTGCTTCATAAAAAATATGTTATTAGTTTGTAAAAATGTTCCTCATTTGTGCAAAACGGGGGCAAAGATAAGTGACTTTTTTGAATATATGCACATTTTAACCGAAAATGTGCGGCACAAAATGTGGATTTGTGTGCAAAAATCTTGGTTTATAGCTTGTCTATCCGGCATTATTTCCTAAAACTTTATATCTTTGTCCTCCGAAAAGAATCGTTTTCTTTTCCGTGTGCTTGCTAAACCACGTATTAAAAACAAGAATTTTATGAAGAAAAAAGAAGCTGCAATGGTATGCTTTTCCGGCGGACAAGATTCTACCACTTGTCTGTTTTGGGCCAAGAAGCATTTCTCGCATGTCGAGGCTGTGTGTTTTACGTATGGGCAGAAACACGCATTGGAAGTAGAAGTAGCCCGGAAGATCGCTGCGGATGCCCAAGTTCCCTTCCATTTATTAGATGTTTCATTGATTAGTCAGCTGGATCCGAACTGTTCGTTGGTGAATGATCAGATCGAGATGGATCAGGTAAAGCCGGCAGAGACGTATCCGAATACGTTTGTTCCGGGGCGAAACATGGTTTTTCTGACTTTCGTGGCTATTCTGGCACGAAGTAAAGGAATTCATCATTTGGTGACCGGAGTTTCGGAGGCTGATTTCAGTGGTTATCCGGATTGTCGGGATACGTTTATCCGTTCTTTGAATGTGACGCTTAATCTGGCTATGGATGATCAGTTTGTGATTCATACGCCGTTGATGGATCGTGACAAGAGTGAAGTTTGGGAACTGTCGGACGAACTGGGTGTGTTCGATCTGGTACGTACCCAGACATTGACTTGTTATAACGGAGTGATGGCTGATGGTTGCGGTCATTGCCCGGCTTGCCGATTGAGAAAGGCCGGACTGGAGAAGTATTTGGAAAGAAAAGCAGGAAAACATCTTAATGATTAATCAGATGGATACGAGAAAAGAAGAGCACGAATTACATTTGTTGGGAGGAAATACGGTATATCGTCAGGACTATGCACCGGAAGTATTGGAAGCCTTCACGAACAAACATCAGGAAAATGATTATTGGGTTCATTTTGACTGTCCGGAATTTACCAGTCTGTGCCCGATTACTGGCCAGCCGGATTTTGCTACCATCTACATTGACTATATTCCCGATGTAAAAATGGTTGAAAGCAAGAGTTTGAAGCTATACTTGTTCAGTTACCGGAATCACGGGGATTTTCATGAAGATTGCGTTAATAAGATCATGAAAGATCTGATCAAGCTGATGGATCCGAAGTATATTGAGGTAACTGGTATTTTTACACCTCGCGGAGGAATCAGTATTTATCCTTATTGTAACTACGGTCGTCCGGGTACTAAATTTGAACGGTTGGCAGAACAACGTCTGTTTAATCATCAGATAAAATAACAGTCTTCAGTTGAATAGTAGGGGAATATTTAAATAGTGATAAATATTCCCCTATTTTGTACACTTATTAGATAAAAAGTCTATATTTGTGCTCATTAATTAGTGCTATACAAAATCTTTATTTACCATGAATGGAAAAAAACTTACTGTAAGAATGATGTTGGCAGCGTTCGCCTGTGCTGCCTGTGTGAGTGCTCAAGCACAAGACAAGAAACAAGAGTTTGTCATGCCTACCGGTTATGCAGGAATCACGCATGAAATGTCTGAGTTTTATGAACCTGTTCCGCCCGTTGTTACTCCTGGTACCGAATTGAAAGGTGGTGGTTTTACTGCTCCGTCGGATGCTGTTGTTTTGTTTGACGGAAAAGATCTTTCCCAATGGGAAAGTGTGAAAGGTGGACCGGCCGAATGGGATGTACACGACGGTGTCTTCACGGTTAATAAGAAAAAAGGAGATATTCAGACAAAGCAGAAGTTTGATAGCTTCCAGCTGCATATTGAATGGTGTGTTCCGGAAAACATCACGGGCGAAAGCCAGTTGAGAGGAAATAGTGGTGTCTTTTTGCAAGGTTTGTATGAAGTTCAGATTCTGGACTGCTACAACAATCCTACTTATGTGAACGGTCAGACGGGAAGTATTTATAAACAGTCGATTCCGTTGGCCAATGCCATGCGTAAACCGGGTGAATGGAACGTATATGATATTATCTACAATGCCCCGACTTTCAAGAAAGACGGTAGTTATCGGACACATCCGACGGTAACGGTTATTCATAACGGTGTTGTGCTGCAAAACAATACAACTATTTTGGGAACGACTGAATGGATTGGTTTCCCGCAGGTTAAGGCACACGGTTCCGGCCCGATCATCCTGCAAAGCCATGGTGATCCGAGCGAACCGATCAGTTTCCGGAATATCTGGATTCGCGAATTATAAGGAACATCTAACTTTAGGATAAGACAGTAAAGAAAAGAAGGCACAAATGGGCTGCTGTAAAGGTTAGCCTGTTTGTGCCTTTTGTGTGTCTCTGTCAGGATTGAAACAGTTACTTCGTAAAAGCTCTGGTTACGGGTATGGTTTCTGCGATATATTTTATAACTTTGCAGGCTGAATGACAAGAATAATACAATAAATAGAATATAAAATGGCAAAAGAACTGAAAGAACTGACTCCGAGAAGTGAAAATTATTCACAGTGGTATCAGGATTTGGTAATCAAGGCCGACTTGGCTGAAAACTCTGCAGTACGCGGTTGTATGGTCATCAAGCCTTATGGATATGCAATCTGGGAAAAGATGCAGCGTATCCTGGATGATAAATTCAAAGAAACAGGACATGTGAATGCTTACTTCCCGTTGTTGATCCCGAAATCATTTTTGAGCAAGGAAGCCGAACACGTAGAAGGTTTCGCAAAAGAATGTGCTGTGGTTACTCACTACCGTCTGAAAACCAATCATGACGGAACAGGTGTAGTGGTTGATCCGGAAGCCAAACTGGAAGAAGAACTGATTATCCGTCCGACTTCAGAAACAATTATCTGGAATACCTATCGTAACTGGATTCAGTCTTATCGTGATCTGCCTATTTTGTGTAACCAGTGGGCTAATGTGATGCGTTGGGAAATGCGTACCCGTCTGTTCTTGCGTACTGCTGAATTCTTGTGGCAGGAAGGACATACCGCTCACGCTACCCGCGAAGAAGCAGAAATAGAAGCCAAGAAGATGCAAGGTGTCTATGCTGATTTTGCCGAGAATTATATGGCTATGCCGGTGATCCGTGGTGTGAAATCAGAAAGCGAACGTTTTGCCGGTGCTTTGGATACTTATACTATTGAAGCGATGATGCAAGATGGAAAGGCTTTGCAGGCTGGTACTTCTCATTTCTTGGGACAGAACTTCGGAAAGGCTTTTGATGTGACGTTCGTAGATAAGGAAGGAAAGACGGATTATGCCTGGGCAACTTCATGGGGTGTTTCTACACGTCTGATCGGTGCCTTGATCATGTCTCACTCTGATGATAATGGTTTGGTATTGCCTCCGCATCTGGCTCCGATCCAGGTAGTCATTATTCCGATTTATCGTAGCGAAGAACAATTGAACCAGATCCGTCAGAAAGTGGATGGTATCGTAGCCAACTTGAAGAAGCTGGGTATCTCTGTTAAGTTTGACGATGCCGACAATCGTAAGCCGGGATGGAAGTTTGCCAATTATGAATTGAAGGGTGTTCCGGTACGTTTGGCTATGGGCGGTCGTGATTTGGAAAACAATACGATCGAAGTCATGCGTCGTGATACACTGGAAAAAGAAACGATCTCTTGCGATGGCATAGAAACTTATGTACAGAACTTGCTGGAAGAAATCCAGAAGAATATCTTCCAGAAGGCGTTGAAGCGTCGTGAAGAACGGACTATTACGGTTGATTCGTATGATGAGTTCAAGGAAAAGATCGAACAGGGATACTTTATCATGGCTCATTGGGACGGAACTCCGGAAACAGAAGAATTGATCAAGAACGAAACCAAGGCAACCATCCGTTGTCTGCCTTTGGAAGGCGATATGACTCCGGGTAAATGTATGGTAACCGGAAAACCTTCTGCCCGCCGCGTTTTGTTCGCACGCGCTTATTAATGCAGTCGGTCAATCGACTTCTATAAAATCAAACAGCCTGTGAAACTTATCATCAAGATGGTTTCACAGGCTGTTCTGTTATTCAGTTGTATGGATTGTTCCCGGATGGTTATAAGCTGGGAAATGTTTGTTCGGCTTCTTGCATGCAGCGTTCGATGTCTGCGCGCGTACCGGCAAAAGGTCCCATGGCTTCAATCTTCAGGGTCGAAATGGCAGCTGCAAAACGTCCGGCTTCATCGATGCTCTTGTTTTTGGCACGGCAGTACAGATAACCGGTCATATACGTATCGCCGCAACCTGTCGCATCTACAATTTCTGTCGGTTTATAGGCTGGAATAAGATGGAACTGTTCTCCGTCGTAGATAACCGATCCATTACTGCCCAATGTCAGCAACACTTCTTTGACACCCCAGCTATGAAGCTCTTTGGCTGCTTTTTCAACGTCGTTGTATCCGGTAAGCGAATACATTTCCTGTTCGTTGGCTTTCAAGAAGGTGGCGTATTTCAAGAATTCATGTTTCTCTTGCCAGTCAACAGCAAAAACATCTGTTCCGCGTACCTCGCGTAAGTATCCTTGCGAATCAATGGAAAGCTTTCCTTTTCCAGCCAAGTATTTTACGACTTCCAGTGAAAAGTCATCGGCCAGCAAACTTCCCAAGTGAAATATGTTCGCTTCGATGTTTTGCAGATAATCCACCGTAAACGGATCTGCTTTCGCTAAAACACGCTGTGTACGATTATCTTGGTTTTCCCCGTAGATATTCTCGAAATAAACGGACTGGCGGCTCGGCATCACCTCAACTTGTAAGCCCAATCGGCGCATTTCATCAACCACGTGCATGTCTTCTTCGCCCAAAGCCGTAATCAGGGCATAATCAATGTCATCAAATTGTTTGATGGCGTGTGAAAAATAGAATGATGTACCTCCGGGCATATGCGCTGTCCTTTTAGGAGTGACTATCTTGTCGTGCGTGATGTGCCCGATGCAACAAAGTTCGTGTGTATTCATTTTGTCATATTTATTACAATAGGTACAAAAGTAGAAAAAGAATTATAAACGACAAAAAAAGAGGGCGTTTCTCAACGTCCTCTTTCCCTTTAAGAAACAAAACAATCGATAAAACAACTATTATAATCTTCATTGACCACGCTGGATTATAGGGTAGATTCTTGGGAATACCGGGTTAAACGCTGTTCCTTCCCTTATCCAACGATGATTTACCTTACATTTTAATTTTACGACATCAGTCGAAAAGCTTTTCCATATATATAAAAAAGCTTTTCGATATTTGTGCTAAAGCTTTTCGACATCTGTCAAAAATATAAAAAGTCGGCAGTTTCGGACAACGAGGTTATAATATATTAGCGAATAAATAATAGTTCTCTGTATTTCGGTAAAGTCCAGATCTGGTCGTCGACCGTCAGTTCCAGTTTGTCGATATGGTAACGGATGGCTTCCATCAGCGGGACGATGTTGTCGTGATAGGCAATCGCTTTTTCCCGTTCCTCTTGGATTTTGTTGGCCACCTTCCGTTTTTCGATCATTTCGTCCACCTTTTCTTTGATGAAGATGGTATGATCTGCTATTTCTTCAATGATTTCCATGTTTTTGGAAGAAAGGTAAGCGGCTTTCTCGGCCGGGAAAAGTTCTTTCATCTTATATACATTGTCGATCAGCGAAGACTGATATTTGATAGCCATTGGGATAATATGATTCATGGCCAGATCGCCTAATACACGAGCTTCGATCTGAATCTTCTTGGTGTACATTTCCCATTTTACTTCATTGCGGGCAATCAGTTCTTTCCGGTTCATGACACCTGTTGATTCGAACATGTGGATGCTGCTTTCTTTCAGATAAGCATCGAAGATACGGGGAACGCTGGTTTCGCAATCCAGTCCGCGACGGGCAGCTTCTTCTTTCCATTCGTCGCTGTATCCGTTGCCGTCGAAGTGGATAGCCTTACAAGCCTTGGCTTCCTGGCGCAGTACTTCAATGATGGCGGCAAACTTATCCAATCCGGATGCAATCTTGGCATCAACCGCTGTCTTAAAGTTCTTCAACTGTTCGGCAACCGCTGCATTTAAGACCAGCATGGCCGAAGCACAGTTGGCTGATGAACCCACGGCACGGAACTCGAAACGGTTTCCGGTGAAAGCGAAAGGAGAAGTACGGTTTCGGTCCGTATTATCAATCAGCAGTTCAGGAATACGGGCGATGTCGAGCTTCATTCCTTGTTTTCCGGCCAGGATAAAGTCTTCGGTATCGCTGTTTTCCAAGTGTTCCAATACCGCAGAAAGCTGTGAACCCAAGAAACAGGAGATGATGGCTGGCGGAGCTTCGTTGGCTCCCAGACGATGGGCGTTGGTTGCCGACGAGATGCTGGCTTTCAGCAAGGCATTATGTGTATGGACGGCTTTCAGCACATTGACCACGAACGTAACAAATCGCAGATTTTCTTCAGCCGTTTTACCCGGAGCCATCAGCAAAGTGCCTGTATCGGTTCCCAACGACCAGTTGTTGTGCTTGCCGGAACCATTGACTCCCTTGAATGGCTTTTCATGCAAGAGGACACGGAAGCCATGCTTGCGGGCAATATTTCTCATCAGCGCCATGACCAGCAGGTTATGATCGTTGGCCAAGTTGCACTCTTCGAAAACCGGAGCCAATTCGAACTGGTTCGGAGCCACTTCGTTGTGGCGAGTCTTCAAAGGAATACCCAGTTTGAGAGATTCGATTTCCAGTTCCTTCATGAACTCAAGAACGCGCGGAGGAATCGCACCGAAGTAGTGATCTTCCAATTGCTGGTTCTTCGAGCTTTCATGTCCCATCAAAGTACGTCCCGTCATTAATAAGTCCGGACGAGCTGCATACAGACCTTCATCCACCAGGAAATATTCCTGTTCCCAACCCAAGTATGAGTACACCTTTTTCACCTTCGGATCAAAGTAATGGCATACATCGACAGCTGCCTTGTTGACAGCCTCCAGCGACTTCAGCAAAGGAGTTTTATAATCGAGTGATTCGCCGGTGTAAGCGATAAAGATGGTAGGAATACACAAGGTATCGCCGACAATGAATGCAGGAGAAGACGGATCCCAGGCTGAATAACCACGTGCTTCGAAGGTATTTCGGATTCCTCCATTCGGAAAGCTCGAAGCATCCGGTTCCTGCTGGATGAGTAATTTTCCGTCGAATTCTTCAATGACGCCGCCTTTTCCGTCGGGAGTGATGAAAGCGTCGTGTTTTTCGGCCGTTCCTTCTGTCAGCGGATGAAACCAGTGGGTGTAATGAGTAACTCCTTTTTCAAGTGCCCAGCGTTTCATGCCGGCAGCTACAGCATTGGCTGTTTCACGATCGAGAGGAGTGTTATTGTCGATACAGTCGGTTAGTTTTTCGTACACTTTCTCAGGCAGATACTTAAACATCTTCTCTCGGTTGAAAACCAGCGAACCGAAATACTCAGAAGGTTTTTCGGCAGGTTCGGTAACCGCTATCGTCTTCTTTTCGAAGGCCGATTCCACAACTTTAAATCTTAATTTAGACATAATACCTAATTATTAAATGGTTATTTTTTGTTCTTCATTGGAAAAGATGCCGATAGCGTGTGTTATTCAGCAAGTGTTGCCTGACAAACTGGGATAATAAATAAAAACATTTTATATATGTACTGGTTAAAGTAGGGTTTGAATAAACAACACGTCTATCGCATCTTTCTGCTTCTTTCTATTATCGCATCCAGTGTTGGATCCGTTGGATTGCTTCGATGGTATCGTCATGATCGCCGAAGGCTGTCAAACGGAGATATCCTTCTCCGCTTGGTCCGAATCCGACACCGGGTGTGCTGACAATAAATACTTCATAAAGTAATTTCTCAAAGAACTTCCACGATGATAAGCCATCGGGAGTTTTTACCCACAAATAAGGAGCATTCGTGCCCCCATAAACTTGCAGGCCGCAGGCTTCAAGTCCTTCTTTCATCAACTTGGCATTATTCATATAATAGTTGATGGTTTGGCGGATTTGCTTTTTGCCTTCAGGACTATATACTGCTTCTGCACCGCGTTGCGTTATATAACTGGTTCCATTGAACTTCGTACATTGGCGCCGGTGCCATAATTTATTCAGGAATACCCGTTCGCCTTTCAAGGTTGTTGCACTTACTTCTTTCGGAATAACCGTGTATCCGCAACGCACACCTGTGAAACCAGCCGTTTTCGAGAAACTCCTGAATTCAATGGCTACTTTTTTCGCCCCTTTGATCTCATAGATGGAATGCGGAATATTAGGATCCTGAATGTATGCCTCATAAGCAGAGTCGTACATGATGATCGCATCGTTGGCCAAAGCATAATTGACCCATTTCTTCAGTTCTTCTTTGGTCAATGTTGTTCCTGTCGGGTTGTTGGGATAACACAGGTAAATGATATCCACGCGCCGGGAAGGCAATTCCGGTACAAACTGATTCTTTGCCGTACAAGGAATATATACCACATCGCTCCAGATACCATTTTCCCAGGTTCCTGTTCTTCCTGACATGACATTCGAGTCGATATATACCGGATAAACCGGATCAGTCACACCGATACTATTGTCGTGACGAAGTAAATCTCCAATATTTCCGCAATCACTTTTGGCTCCGTCGCTGATAAATACTTCGCTGGGCTCTAATGAAACACCGATGCTTTCATAATCATTCTTGATAATGGCATCAATCAGAAAAGGATAACCTTGTTCTGGTCCGTATCCATGAAATGTTTCCTTCGAAGCCATTTCATCGACAGCCTTGTGCATGGCTTCAATAACAGCCGGAGCCAGCGGTTGGGTTACATCACCGATTCCCATTCGGATAATTTTCTGTTTCGGATGCGTGATTTTGAAGCTGTTGACTTTCTTCGCAATATCCGAAAACAGATAATTACTTTGTAATTTCAGAAAATGTTCATTCACTAATGCCATAATTCGATTGTTTTATTGTTTTGTTTGTTGTTCTTAAAGTTTAATGCTTCCTTCAAATACAGTCACGGCGTTACCCGTCATATATACATGATTGTCTGTCGGATTCCATTCAATCGTTAATGTTCCGCCATCCATCTGGATTTGTATTTTATCACCTTTCTGGGCCCGTCCATGTGCTATTAAAGCAACTGCAGAAGCACAGGCTCCTGTACCGCAGGCTTGGGTAATTCCCGAACCGCGTTCCCATACTCGCATTCGGGCATTTCCTTCAGAAAGAAATTGTACAAACTCAATATTGGCCCGGTCCGGAAAATAGGGATGATGTTCGAGCAACGGCCCTGTAACAGGAAGGTTGGCTTGCTTTATATCCTCCACAAACGTTACGAAGTGAGGATTTCCCATGGAAACAAATGTCCCTGTAAATGTTCCGTTCGGACAAGACAGGTTTAAAGACTCTTCCAGGATTTCGGGACATCCCATATCAACTGTAACTTCCTTGACCGCTCCATTTTTGACATGCAATTCAAGATGCTTGATACCGGATAAAGTTTCCAATGAGATCTGCTTCTTCTGTGTCAGCTTTTTATCATATAGATATTTACCAATACATCGAGAAGCATTTCCGCACATTTTAGCTTCCGAACCATCAGCATTGAAGATTCGCATGCTGAAATCAGCTATATGAGACGGACCAATCAGAACCAAACCGTCAGATCCGATTCCGGTATGGTAAGTGCTCCATTGAATAGCTAATTCTTTCGGATTTGTGACAGGTTGATTAATTGTATTTACATATATATAATCGTTACCTGCTCCTTGCATCTTTGTGAATTGGATTGTCATTTTGTATTGTATTTCGTTGTTTGTTTAACTATATGTTTTATTTTTCCGCAAATATATATCGTTTATATAATAAATAAAGCCGTTTATATGTTTATTCTGAATTTATTTTTGCGAAGTTATAATCTGATATGCAAACAAAGTGTTTTACTTACGTTTATTTACTAATTAAACAATAATACTATTAAATTGAAATATCCAAACTTTCTCTACAAAGAAAAAAGTAAATAATTTATCAATTTATTTGACTATATGAAAGCATTATCTATTTTTGCAAAACAATTTGATATAAATAAATGACAAATGAAAAACAATAGATAAATATATGAAGCGAGTAGATGAATTATTGAAAAGTAAAAGAGGATTGTATGATCCTGCCAACGAACATGATGCTTGTGGTGTTGGTATGTTAGTGGATATTCATGGACGCAAATCTCATTCCATCGTTGATTCGGCTCTGACGGTCTTGGAAAATATGAGACACCGTGGTGCTGAGGGTGCTGATAATAAAACGGGAGATGGTGCCGGGATTTTAGTACAGATTCCTCATGAATTTATTTTATTACAAGGTATTCCGGTTCCGGAAAAAGGACATTATGGAACAGGACTGGTCTTTTTACCGAAAGATCAGGCAGCGCAAAAGGCTTTTCTGCAGATTATTCAGGAAGAAGTGGAAGCAAAAGGGCTCACCATTTTATGTCTCCGGGATGTTCCTGTCTGCTCAGAAATTCTAGGCAAAGATGCTTTGGCTACAGAACCTACGATTAAACAGTTGTTTATTGTAGGAGAGGAAGATCAGCAAGAATTGGAATTAAAACTCTATGGGGTACGCAAACGGATAGAAAAGCGGATTGCTTCCTCTTCGTTTGTAGAGAAGAAAGATTTCTATGTAGTATCCTTGTCAACACGTAGCCTTATATATAAAGGTATGTTGGAATCCATGCAACTGCGTAAATATTTCCCGGATTTAACGAACGAATATTTTACGAGTGCACTGGCATTAGTTCATTCCCGCTTCAGTACGAATACATTTCCTACTTGGAGTTTGGCTCAACCTTTCCGTTTGTTGGCTCATAATGGTGAAATAAATACAATACGGGGAAACCGGGCTTGGATGGCTGCCCGTGAAAGTGTTCTTTCATCTTCCAAATTGCCAGATATGGAAGCCTTGGATCCGATTATACAACCGGATATGAGCGATAGTGCTTCATTAGACAATGTGTTGGAATTTTTATTGGCATCAGGTTTGAGTTTGCCTCATGCGATGGCTATGCTGGTTCCGGAAAGTTTCAATGAGAAAAATCCGATATCTGATGATCTGAAAGCCTTTTATGAATATCATTCAATCTTGATGGAACCTTGGGACGGACCGGCAGCCTTATTGTTCAGTGATGGTCGTTATGCCGGTGGAATGCTTGACCGGAATGGTTTGCGTCCGGCCCGGTATCTGGTAACGAAGAAGGGTTGGGTTCTTGTGGCTTCGGAAGTTGGTGTATTGGATATACAGCCGGAGGAAATTCAGGAAAAAGGACGATTACAGCCCGGTAAAATCTTATTGATTGACACAGAAACAGGGAAGATTTGTCGTGACCAGGAATTGAAACAACAGTTGGCAAATGCCCATCCATATCGGAAATGGATTCAAGACAATTGTATTGAGCTGGATGAGCTGAAATCAGGAAGAAAAGTAACCAGTCGTGTGGATGACTTTGATTGCAAATTGCGTGTGTTCGGTTATTCCAGAGAAGATATTGACCGTATCATGGTTCCTATGTGTACTGGTGGAGCCGAACCGGTTGGCTCGATGGGTAATGATACACCGTTAGCAGTTCTATCTACTCGTCCGCATCTTTTGTATGATTACTTCCGTCAGCAGTTTGCCCAAGTAACCAATCCGCCAATTGATCCGATTCGGGAAGCTTTAGTGATGAGTTTGGTTGAATATATTGGGGCTGTCGGTAATCATATTCTGGCTCCGAATGAGTCGCATTGTAAAATGGTACGTCTTCAATGTCCGATTCTGACCAACACTCAATTGGATATCTTATGTAATATTCGTTATAAAGGATTCAAGACGGTTAAACTTCCGATGTTATTTGATGCTTCGCAGGGAGAAGCAGGCCTGCGAGAGGCATTGGATCGTTTGTGTCAGGAGGCTGCTCGCGCTGTTTCTGAAGGAGCGAATTATTTGGTATTGACAGATAGAAATGTGGATGCGTCGATGGCTGTTATTCCATCTGTATTGGCAGTAAGTGCTGTTCACCATTATTTGATTTCAGTAAAGAAACGTGTTCAGACAGCGTTGGTGGTAGAAACAGGAGAAATGCGTGAGGTGATGCATGCCGCTCTGCTGTTAGGTTTTGGAGCTAGTGCTGTGAATCCGTATATGGCTTTTGCTATCCTGGAAGATCTGGTAGCCAAGCAAGCAGTTCAATTGAATTATGAAACGGCAGAGAAGAATTATGTCAAGTCTTTATGCAAAGGATTGTTGAAGGTTTTGAGTAAGATGGGTATCAGCACCATCCGTAGTTATCGAGGAGCAAAGTTGTTTGAATCGATTGGTCTCAGTGAAGATCTGGTAGAAACGTACTTTGGTAGTATATCCAGCAAAGTGGGTGGAATTGGTTTAGCAGAAATCGCCAGAGATGCAGTACAAATGCACAAGGTTGGGTATAAAGAAGATTTGTCTGAAGTACTGGAGCATAAAGGTATCTATTCATATCGGAAAGATGGAGAAAAGCATGCTTGGAATCCGGAGACTATATCTACCTTACAACTGGCTACTCGTTTGGGAAGTTATAAGAAATTCAAGGAATATACGAAGCTGGTAGACGAGAAGGAAGAACCTCTTTTCTTACGGGATTTCCTGGAATTCAAGCGTCAGTCTCCGGTTCCTTTGGAAGAAGTTGAGCCTGCTTCGGAGATCATGAAGCGATTTGTAACAGGAGCAATGAGCTTTGGTTCAATTAGCAAGGAAGCGCATGAAACGATGGCGATGGCCATGAATAAGATTCATGGACGAAGCAATACCGGAGAAGGCGGTGAGGATGCCGGACGTTTTACGGAGAAAATAGACGGATTATCATTACGTTCGGCTATCAAACAGGTGGCATCCGGCCGTTTCGGTGTGACAACCAATTATCTGGTGAATGCGGATGAAATACAAATTAAGGTAGCTCAAGGTGCGAAACCTGGTGAAGGTGGTCAGTTGCCAGGTTATAAAGTGAATGATATAATTGCTAAAACCCGCCATTCGATTCCAGGAATCTCGTTGATTTCTCCTCCACCTCATCACGATATTTATTCGATAGAAGATTTGGCACAGTTGATATTCGATTTGAGAAATGTAAATCCGAAGGCAGAGATTAGCGTGAAACTGGTATCGGAGAGTGGCGTTGGGACGATTGCTGCCGGTGTGGCGAAAGCGAAAGCAGACCGGATTGTGATCTCTGGAGCAGAAGGAGGAACGGGCGCATCTCCCATGAGTTCCATTCGTTATGCAGGACTTCCTCCGGAGATTGGTTTGGCTGAAACACAGCAGACGCTGGTCTTGAATAACCTGCGCGGGCAAGTTCGTTTGCAAACGGATGGCCAGTTGAAGACCGGACGTGATATCTTGCTGATGGCATTGTTGGGTGCTGAAGAATTTGGCTTTGCCACATCGGCATTGATTGTCTTAGGTTGTGTGATGATGCGTAAATGCCACATGAATACTTGTCCGGTAGGTGTGGCAACGCAAGACGAAACTTTGCGGAAACGTTTCCACGGAAGATATGAGTATTTGGTAAATTTCTTTACTTTCTTGGCAGAAGAAGTACGCGAATATCTGGCTGAGATGGGATTCCGGAAGTTGGATGAGGTAATCGGTCGGACGGATTTACTGGTTCGTAAACCGAGTGACGGTGTACATAAACATGATTTATTGGATTTCTCACGGATTTTATATTTCCCGACAGCTTTTCAGGACAGGGCTTTATATCATGTTACGGATTCTTTGCATGAAATGGGACCTGTAAAAGATTTACAACTTATTGAGGATGCTCGCCCGGCTTTGGAAGGGAAACAGGATTTATTGCTTAGTTATCCGATTGTGAATACGGATCGTTCGGTGGGCGCGATGTTGTCTGGCGTGATTGCACAGCAATATGGCGAAACCGGATTGCCGGAGCAAGCCTTGAAAATCCGTTTCAAAGGCTCAGCGGGACAGAGTTTCGGCGCTTTCCTTGTACATGGTGTAGAATTTCGCTTGGAAGGAGATACGAATGATTATCTAGGTAAGGGATTGAGTGGTGGTCGTATCGTGGTAGTTCCACCAGTACGAGCAGATTTCAAGCCGGAAGAGAATATCATTGCAGGAAATACATTGCTATATGGGGCTACGAGTGGAGAAGTCTATCTGAACGGTCGGGCTGGCGAACGTTTCTGTGTCCGTAATTCGGGAGCTGTGGCTGTCGTGGAAGGAGTAGGAGATCATTGCTGTGAGTATATGACGGGAGGACGTGTAGTGGTATTGGGACCGACCGGCCGTAATTTTGCCGCTGGTATGAGTGGCGGTGTGGCTTATGTCTGGAATCCGTCAGGAAACTTCGATTTCTATTGCAATATGGAAATGGTAGAGCTTTCGTTGGTGGAAGACACACGCTCTCGTAAAGAACTGCATGAGTTAATCCGCAAACATTATCATTATACAGGAAGTCCGTTGGCAGGACAGATGTTAGACCATTGGGATCGTTATGTTGAGGAGTTTATTGAGGTGGTTCCAATTGAATATAAGAAAGTCCTTCAAGAAGAACAGATGAAGAAGTGGCAACAGAAGATAGCAGCTATGCAAAGAGATTATTGATCATGTTTTATTATTGAACTTCAAATAAGCTATAAATATGGGAGATCCAAGAGCATTCCTAACGATACACCGCAAAGAAGCGGGATATAGACCGGTTCATGAACGAATCGACGATTTTAGTGAAGTAGAACAGACTTTAAGTACAGGTGACCGTCGCATACAGGCATCGCGCTGTATGGATTGTGGGGTTCCATTTTGTCATTGGGCTTGTCCGTTGGGCAATAAGCAGCCGGAGTGGCAGGATATGTTATATAAAGGACAATGGTTGGAAGCTTATCAGGTATTGTCAACCACGTGCGACTTTCCGGAATTTACGGGTCGTGTATGTCCTGCCTTGTGTGAGAAAAGTTGTGTCTTGAAACTGAGTTGTGACGAACCTGTGACGATCCGAGAGAATGAGGCCGCTATTGTTGAAGCGGCTTTCCGTGAAGGGTATATTCGTCCGGTACAGCCTCGTCGTAATGGTAAGCGAGTGGCTGTTGTAGGAAGTGGTCCGGCTGGTTTGGTAGCGGCTAATCGTCTGAATCGAAAAGGTTATGAAGTGACTGTGTTTGAAAAGCATGAGAAACCCGGCGGCTTGCTCCGCTTCGGAATTCCGAATTTCAAGTTGGGAAAGAATGTCATCGACCGTCGTATCCATCTGCTGGAAGAAGAAGGAATTATTTTTCGTACGGGTATTTGTGTCGGAAAAGATATCTCAGTTCGTGAGTTGATTGATCAGTTTGATGCGGTGTGCCTGGCAATCGGTGCTGAGGTTCCTCGTGATCTGCCGGTTGAGGGACGTTCACTCCGGGGTGTTCATTTCGCTCTGGATTTATTGGCCAATCAGAATCGCTTGCTTGAAGGTATTCCGGTACCTGAAGAGGCGCGTATTTCCTGCCAGGGAAAACGGGTGCTGGTAATTGGTGGAGGTGATACGGGAAGCGATTGCGTGGGAACTGCCAACCGTCATCATGCGGCGCAGGTGACACAAATCGAGATCATGCCTAAACCGCCCGTAGGTTATAATCCGGCAACACCTTGGCCCATGTATCCGCAGGTGTTGAAGACCAGTAGCAGTCATGAAGAAGGTTGTGTACGTCGGTGGAACCTAGCTACAAATCGCTTTATGGGCGAAAACGGAGTAGTAAAAGGTGTCGAGGTGGAAGAAGTGGAATGGATTCCGGCTGAAGGTGGCGGACGTCCGCAAATGCATAAGACGGGTCGGAAAGAAATCATCGAAGCCGACTTGGTGTTCTTGGCAATGGGTTTTGTACATCCCGTACAAGAAGGGCTACTTACCGAACTGGCGTTGTCGGTTGACGGACGGCAGAATATAGCCGTTGATGCCAGACAGAAAACCTCAGCCGAGAAAGTCTTTGCCTGCGGTGATGCCGTAAGCGGAGCTAGCTTGGTGGTCAAAGCAATGGCTTCGGGAAAGAAGGCGGCGGCTGAAATAGACTGTTTCTTGTCGGGGAAAGGATCTATCCCGTCGGAATAATCCCTTTTTAGCTATTTGGGGATATATTCTGTTAGTATATATCCCTTGAAAAGTTTTTTGGGATATACGCTGTTGGTATATATCCTTAGAAAAGTATTTGGGGATATGTGTTGTCAGCGCATATCCTTTGAAAAGTATTTAGGGATATATTCTGTCAGTATATATCCTTTAAAAAGATCTTTGGGATATATACTGTCGGTATATATCCTACAAAAGGTAAAAAAGAAGATAATTATTGAAGAAAATAAAGAAAGGAAAACAATATGTGTGGTATTACAGCTATATTTAACATTCATGAGGGCGCAGAAGAGATGCGCCGCCAAGCGTTGATCATGAGTAAACGGATCCGTCATCGCGGACCGGACTGGAGTGGTATTTATCAGGGAAAATCGGCTATTCTGGCTCATGAGCGTCTTTCTATTGTCGATCCGGCTTCCGGTGGCCAGCCCTTGAAGAGCAAGGACGGTAAACTGATCCTTACGGTGAATGGCGAAATCTACAATCATCAGGAAATTCGGGAAGCGCTGAAAGGTGAATATGAGTTTCAGACAGGATCGGACTGTGAGGTTATTCTCGCTTTATACCGGAAAAAAGGTGTTAATTTTCTGGATGATTTGAATGGCATTTTCGCCTTTGCCCTTTATGATGAAGAGAAAGATGTTTTCCTCATCGCCCGTGATCCAATCGGGGTAATTCCCTTGTATATTGGTTACGACGACGCAGGTCATCTGTTGATCTCTTCTGAATTGAAAGGATTGGAAGGCTATGCGTCGCATTATGAGCAGTTCTTGCCTGGTCATTATTACTATAGTAAAGACAGAGAACTGACACGTTGGTACGTGCGTGACTGGATGACTTATGATGCAGTGAAAGATAATCCGGCTTCAGTAGAAGAGCTGCATGATGCACTGGAAGCCGCTGTAAAACGCCAGCTGATGTGTGACGTTCCTTACGGTGTATTGCTTTCGGGTGGTTTGGATTCGTCCATTACTTCGGCAGTAGCAAAGAAATTCTCTGCCAAACGTGTGGAAACCGGAAGTCAGGCTGATGCCTGGTGGCCACAGTTACATTCCTTCGCCGTGGGATTGAAAGGTGCTCCTGATTTAGCAGCAGCCCGAAAGGTGGCAGAGGCAATTGGTACTGTTCACCATGAGATTAATTATACGATACAGGAAGGTCTGGATGCTATTCGGGATGTGATATATTATATCGAGACGTATGATGTTACTACCGTACGGGCATCAACGCCAATGTATCTATTGGCGCGCGTCATCAAGAGTATGGGTATTAAAATGGTTCTGAGCGGCGAAGGTGCTGACGAAGTATTTGGTGGTTATTTGTATTTCCACAAGGCCCCAGATGCGAAAGCTTTCCATGAAGAAACTGTCCGTAAGTTAAGTAAGCTCTATCTGTATGACTGTTTGCGTGCGAACAAAAGTCTTTGTGCCTGGGGTGTGGAAGGGCGTGTTCCTTTCCTGGATAAAGAATTCTTGGATGTTGCCATGCGATTGAATCCTGTAGCCAAGATGTGTCCGGGCAAGACGATTGAAAAGAAAATTCTACGCGAAGCATTCCAAGGCATGCTGCCTGACGAAATCTTATGGCGGCAAAAGGAACAATTTTCAGACGGCGTTGGTTACAGTTGGATTGATACTTTAAAGAAGATCACTTCTGAAGCTGTTACCGATGAGATGATGGCTCATGCGGCTGAGCGTTTCCCGATTAATACACCGATGAATAAAGAAGAATATTATTATCGTTCTATCTTTGAAGAACATTTCCCGAGTGAGAGTGCAGCACGGTCTGTTCCTTCTGTACCGAGTGTTGCTTGTTCAACAGCCGAAGCTTTGGCTTGGGATGCTTCATTCAAGAATATGAATGATCCGAGTGGGCGTGCGGTGCGTGATGTACACGAAGCTGCCTATTAAATGACAATATAGATCGAATCTGATCAGGAGAAGCAATACGTTGCTGGTAAAAAATCAAACGAAAGTAAAATCGTTTGGAGAAAATATGCCATAAATAAGTTATCTTTGCAAAAAAGTTAAAATATATATGGAGAACCAGAAAGAACGTATTTCTTCTCCTTTTTGTCCTTATGTGTCAGTTGACTGCGTTTTGTTAGGGATCAACGAGGATAAACTTTCGGTTCTATTGGTAGAACGGAAGTTATTAGAAAATAATGCGGTGGGTTATAAGCTGCCGGGAAGTTTGATATATGAGACGGAAGAGTTGGACGATGCAGCTCTTCGTGTAATGAAAGAGGCTGTCGGATATACACAAATGTCGTTGAGGCAATTCCATACTTTCGGATCAGTTGCCCGTACAGCCAATAAAGAGGATATTTTGTGGCTCGAGAAAGAGTCGCATACCAAGGTAACGAGAATTGTAACCGTTGTATATCTTGCGTTAAGCAAGAAGGGTAAGACGGTCAATAGCTTGGATGAGCATGAAACGATGCGTTGGTTTCCGGTAGAGGACTTACCGGATCTGCCTTTCGACCATAAGTCGATTGTAGAGGAATCTGTGAACGAGATCCGGAATTGGGTAGAACGTGAACCTGCCATTATCTATGAATACCTGCCATCCAAGTTTACTGCTTTCCAATTGCGTCGGACATACGAAATCATTTACAATAAGAAGTTCGATGTCCGGAATTTCCAGAAAAAGATGAACCTGTTAGGATATATTGTACCTACGGATGAAATGGAAGTAGGTGTGCCTCATCGGGCTGCCCGTTATTATCGTTTTAACAAAGTGAAGTATAACAAGCTTCGTTCTAGCTTGAATAAATAAATGCGTTTAGGTTATGTATTTGTTAGGTTGTGATATTGGTTGTTCGTCGGTGAAAGTATCCATAGTAGATGCTGAAACCGGTCTGCCCGTAGGAACAGACTTTTATCCGAAAGAAGAAGCTCCTATTATTGCACAAAGACCAGGATGGGCCGAACAGAATCCGGAAGATTGGTGGATTTATGTGAAGAAGGCCATTCGTGGTGCATTGGGAAAGTCGGGAGTGAATGGTGAAGATATTAAAGCGATAGGTATCGCTTATCAGATGCATGGTCTGGTCGTTGTGGATAAGAATAAAGTAGCTTTGCGTCCTTCTATCATTTGGTGTGACAGCCGGGCTGTGATTTATGGAGAACGTGCTTTCCACGCCATAGGAGAGGAGAGATGTTTGTCGCATTTGCTTAATTCACCGGGTAACTTTACGATAGCACGACTGGCTTGGCTCAAGGAATATGAACCGCAGACATATAATCTGATTTATAAGATTATGTTGCCGGGCGATTATATTGCTATGCGTATGACGGGAGAAATCCGGACAACGATTCCCGGACTTTCGGAAGGTATTGTTTGGGATTTCCAGGATCATTGTCTGTCGGAAGACTTGCTTCGCTATTTTGGTATATCAAAAGATCTGATTGCCGATTTGGTGCCCACTTTTGGCTTGCAGGGTGAATTGCTGGGAAGCGTAGCAACTGAGCTTGGATTGAAGAAAGGAACGCCAGTGACATACCGGATGGGCGATCAGAGTAACAATGCTTTGTCATTGAATGTACTCCGACCGGGTGAAGTAGCTGCTACAGCACGAACTTCAGGAGTTGTTTATGGTGTTAATAGTAAGCTGAATTATGATGTTCGGTCGCGCGTTAATACCTTTGCTCATGTCAATCATACGGCGGAACATCCTCGTTTAGGCGTTTTATTGTGTATTAATGGAGTTGGTATCTTGAATGCCTGGGTGAAGAAGACGATAGCCCGTAACGGTATTACTTATGATCAGCTGAATGATCTTGCGGCCAGTGTGCCGATTGGCTCGGAAGGTTTGTCTATTCTGCCGTTTGGAAATGGTGCGGAACGTATGTTGGAGAATAAGCAAGTGGATTGTTCCATCTTTGGTCTGAATTTCAATATTCATCATGCGGGCCATATCGCCCGTGCTGCCCAGGAAGGTATTGTGTTTGCCTTCAAGTATGGCATGGATATCATGAACGAGATGGGAATCGACATCGAAGTGATTCATGCCGCCCATTCCAGTATGTTCCTGAGCCCGATTTTACGGGAGGCCTTGGCCGGTGTGACGGGTACGTATATTGAATTATACGATACGAACGGAGCGATAGGGGCTGCCAAAGGTGCCGGAATCGGGGCTGGCATATATGCTTCTTTCGAGGAAGCTTTTTCCTCATTGAAGAAGATCGCTGAAATTGAACCGGATGGCTTGAAGGCCGATAAGTACTGCGGCGCTTATGAAATATGGAAAGAACGGTTGGAAAAGATCTTATAAACTCAAATATTATATGAAGAAAATGTTAGTCTTGGCAACTTCAGCGTTGATGCTGGTTGCTTGTAGTGAAAAGCCTGGATATGAAATCACAGGGACAGTCAATAATCCGGCACTCGAAGGAAAGTGCGTCTATCTCTATCCGTATGGAGATGCTGAGGCCGCTCCTCTTGATAGCGCGGTAGTTACCAATGGTACATTTGTATTGAAGGGTACACAAGATTCATCGGCACTTCGTACGTTGAAGTTTTCGGAAGAGGTTGTACCTCGTTCGTATGCGCCTGCGGGTGAGAATGGAGTCTTTACGGCTACGTTTGTATTGAGTAACGCCAAATTGCAGGCAACTTTGGATTCTTTGTCCGATGTGACAGGAACACCGGATAATGATGCGGTAGCTGCTTTCCGGAAAGAAATCCGGGGTATGCGTGCTGAACAGGAAGCTTTGGTGTCTACATTGAAGTCTGAAGATGAAGCAGCTAAGCGTGATGCTGAACAGAAATATGATGCGATCGACCGGGCTGTTGCTGATAAAGCAGCTGCATTCATGGATGGAAATATGGAGAATGCCTTGACGGGTGTTATTTTCTATACCTTCCGTTACGATCTCTCTGAAGAGAAGCAGAATCAGTTGGTAGCGAAAGCGAGTGATACGTTCAAGTCTGTACCGGGTATTCCTCAGATTATGGAACGTTTGGAAAACCTGAAGAAGGTAGCTGTCGGAAAGAAGTTTACCGACTTCCCGATGAAGGATGTGAATGGAAAAGACCGTAAATTGTCTGATTATGTTGGAAACGGCAAGGTTGTTCTGATTGATTTCTGGGCAAGCTGGTGTCCTCCTTGTCGTCGGGAAATGCCGAATCTGGTAGAAGTGTACAAGCAATATAAGGCAAAAGGTTTTGAGATTGTCGGTGTCTCATTAGACAGCAAGCAGGAGGCTTGGGAAAAAGGTATCAAGGATTTGAACATCACATGGCCGCAGCTTTCCGACTTGCAGGGCTGGAAGAATAGCGGGGCTGCTTTATATTATGTCAATAGCATACCGCATACGATTCTGGTGGATAAAGATGGAACGATCGTAGCTAAGAATTTGCATGGCGAGGAAATTGCAGCCAAGGTGGCTGAACTATTGAAATGATAGGTTGAAAAACGAGCTTCTGAGTGGCTCGGAAGGAGTAAAAATAGAAAAGTGATGCTTCTGAGTGACTCGGAAGGAGTAAAAATAGAAAAGGAGAGCTTCCAAACATGGCTGGAGGTTCTCCTTTTTAGGTATCAGGTTCATTGTTGTTGGTAAGCTGGCTGCGGTTTAAGCAAATGCTTGAATTGTTCCGGCTTGTCGTTCAGGATCAACGCGTCCGGGAAATCTACCTCTTGCAACAAAGGATAGATGTGGTCATATTGGGCAATGGAAAAGGAGATGTGGGCATCACTACCCAAGATAACCGGTACTTCGTATTGCTTGCAAAGTCGGAGAATTTCGAGGTTGTTGTCGTGTGCCTTGACTTTGTGGCGTACCGGATTCAGCGAACTATTATTAATTTCCAATAAAGTGCCGGTTTCTTTGGCTGCCAGAACAATGGGTTCAAACAGCAAATCGGCTGTTCCGTCTCCCGGATGACTGATGATCTGTACGTATGGATGACGGATGGCACCCAGCATAGCGGACGTATTCTGTTCGATGGTTCCGTTTTGGTAGCATAAGGAATGGATACCGGCAATGCGGATGTCAAGCATCTTCCAATAAAACTCTTCCAGATCGATATGGCCCTCGTAGTCCAGAATATTCAATTCGGCTCCTAACAATAGTTCGACACCATACATTTTCCGGGGTACGACATGCAGGTTTCGGAAGTAAATCGGGCTGCATGTGCCTGGAATGCCAGGTGCGTGTTCTGTAATTCCCAAAATCTGTAATCCTTTTTCGGCAGCGGCATGAACCATTTCCTGCAGGCTGCTGAAGGCATGTCCGCTGGCGACGGTATGCGTATGGACATCCAGTAGTATCTGTTCGGGTTTCATTTCGTTTGAGTTAAAATGGCAGACGCAGACCTGTGTTTTATGGCCTGCGTCTTTATCTGAATGAAATAAAGTAAAATCAATAGCTTATTGCTTGATATTGGGTAATTCCAGACCGTATCCTTTTTTCTTGTCTTCGCGTTTCAGCATCAAGGCTATGAATAAGGCTACGATACCAAAGCAACAGAAGATGACCATGGGCAACGTATAATCGTAGGCCGGACCACCGTTGGTTGTATCCAGTTTACAATAGGTATCCAGTACCCAACCAATCAATGCCGGAACGCCCATCAATCCCCAGTTCTGTACCCAGAAAATCAAAGCATAAGCTGTACCTAATTGCTTTTCCGGAATGATTTTCGGAACAGATGGCCACATGGCCGACGGAACCAACGAGAAGGCTATACCCAATACGATCATTACCAGTGTAGCAAACCACCATTCGTTTAAGACAGGTAAGGCAAACAGCAAGTGTACACCGATTAACATGATAGCACCGATGATCATAATAGTAGCTCCTTTTCCTTTCCGGTCATATAGATTACCGAAGAACGGCGTAAGGAAAAGTGTTCCCAACGGCAACAGACTTGGAATGAATCCGGCCAGTTCCTGTTCAACGTGGTATTTGTTTACCATCAGGTCTGTTGCATACTTGATGAATGGAAAAACAGCTGAGTAGAACAAGACGCACAGTAAGGCAATCAACCAGAAACCTTTGTTCTTGATGATGAGGAATACATCCGACATACGGAACGGTTCTTCTTTTTCTTCCTCTTCAGCACTCATCGAAGCTTCCAACTTGCGGTCCATTACAATATAAACCATGTATGAAATCGTACCGATACAAAGCATGATCAGACAAAGCAATACCGGAGCAGAAACACTCTGGAAGTATTTGGCGAAAGGAACGGTTACAGCCATCGCCAGCATGGTTCCGATACGGGCTGTTGCCATTTCCAATCCCATGGCCAAGGCCAATTCTTTCCCTTTAAACCATTTTACGATAACTTTGGATACGGTAATACCGGCAATTTCCACGCCGACTCCGAAGATAGCGTAACCCAGAGAAGCCAGGGCAACTTGCGCTTTCCATCCAAAGATAGTTCCTTCTGCTCCGATAAGTCCTGCCACGGCAGCATACTTGATAGCACAACCTACCAGCATTAAGATACAAGATCCCATACCGGTAAAGCGTACACCCATCTTGTCCAAAATCATTCCTCCGAAGATCAACATCAGGAAGAATACATTAAACCAGCCATAAGCACTGGTAAAGATACCGAAGTCGGTACTGGTCCAAGCCAGTTCTTCTTCGAGCATGGGTTTGAGTGGCGACATAACGTCTGTCAGAAAATATCCGCAGAGCATGGTGAAAGCCACAATCGCTAAGGCGGTCCAACGAGCCGCCTTCGAATCACTTAGTTTTCTTTGAATCTGTTCTGTCATAATTATTATTATTTTGATTATTGGCAGTAGGTTGAAAAAGCGGATAGGCATCCGCTACGATAAATGTACTTCCTCCGATAAAGATGAAATCGTCAGTATGGGCTTCTACTAAAGCTGCGCGGACAGCTGCTTCAACCGTAGGATAAACATTTCCGTTTAAGCCGTGTTGTCGGGCCAGTTTGGCGAACTCTTCAGCTGGAAGTGCCCGGGCAATTGAGGCTTGGGTAAAATAATACATTGCATTTTTCGGCATCAATGCTAAAACACCATTGATGTCTTTATCGTTGACCATACCAACGATCATCCGTAATTGGCGACAGCGTTCGATTTGATTATTGAGTTGTTTGGAAAGGATTTCCCATCCTCCGGTATTATGACCGGTATCACAAACGACGCGAGGTGATGTATGCACGGTCTGCCATCGTCCCATCAGTCCGGTTAATTCTACAACATGAGCAAATGCTTCTTCGATATTTTGGGGTGAGATATGAACGCCTTTCGTTCTTAATACATCCACCGCTGTCAAGACAGTGGCCGCATTCCGGGCTTGGGCCAGTCCTCCCAATTCTCCAATAAGAATATCGAAGTTTTTCGTTACAAAGCGCCATTTCGAATCGTCTCCTAACAGAAAATCGATGATCGGCTTTATTTCTGTGGAGGCATACAAGGGGGCATTCACTTGGGCAGCTTTGTCCTTGAATACTTGCATGACACTGGGTTGTTCTACGTCTCCGATAACAACCGGGACTTCCGGTTTGATAATACCTGCCTTTTCCGAAGCAATGGCTTCTAAGGTATTTCCCAGGAACTGTGTATGATCCATACTGATATTGGTGATCACACTCAGGATGGGCGTAATAATATTGGTACTATCGAGCCGTCCGCCTAAGCCGACTTCGATTACGGCGAAGTCAACATGTTGATCACGAAAATAATCGAAAGCCAGGCTGGATGTCAATTCGAAGAAAGAAGGTTGTAAGGGTTCGAATACCGGACGATACCGTTCGACAAACCGGATTACATAGTCTTCGGATATCATTTTCCCGTTCACTCGGATTCGTTCTCTGAAATCAACCAGGTGAGGAGAGGTAAACAAGCCGACTGTATAACCGGCCTCTTGCAGAATGGCTGCCAGTAAATGACTGGTTGAACCTTTGCCATTGGTCCCTGCAACATGAATAGTCTTATAATCTTTGTGGGGATTTCCCAGATAATCATCTAATGCTTTACTGGTTCCTAATCCGGGTTTATAGGCGGAAGCTCCGCTGTGCTGAAAAACCGGAATGCTGGTGAACAAGTAATGCAATGTCTCTTCGTAAGTCATTTGTTTATTATTTATAAAGGGCAAAAGTAGCGAATTTAATTCATTTCTTTTATAGAATTATAATCCATTTATATGTTTTCATTACTTATGATTTTAATAGAAGTTTCACCAATACCGGATTGTCATCTTCTTTCATCTGATGAATTTTTTCTACTATATCTGGATGTTCATTACAGAAACTATTCCATTCTTCTGTGTTAATCCGATCTTTATAATCGTTCATTGCTTCTATCAGTTCAGTCGGTTCTGCGATGTAATACAAAATACCATTTTCGTACAGCTTCGGAAGTTTCCATGCTTTCAAATTAATGCGATTCCCTTTAAAAAGCAGATCATCCATTAAATAAGTAGCACTTAGGCTTTGATTTGTTTCATGGTTATAAAAAGATATGTAACCATCGTATTTATAGTCCATAAATGTGAAGACTGAAATTGGATTGCCGAAAGAATAATATAGCATATTATCTATACCTTGTTTTTCCTTTATTATTTTATCTATCTCTAATATCCCATTGGCATTCTTAAATTCATTTATTGGAATTCTACGATCTCCAATATTTATTAAATAAGCAGGAACGAATTGTCCGTTTGTTAATCTATAGATTGTATCACTATACGGATAAGTAAAAAGTAGATCTCCCTTATACGCTGATAAAGATTTAAGTGAAGTAGTACAGCTTGTTACTTTTTCTACAAGTTCATCTCCTTTAAAAAGATAATCAACAATCTCACCTTCTTGATTGTATTTATAAACTAAAAAATCATCCCCTGGATGAAAAGCTGTTCCTCCATTTAGGACATAAAAATAACCATCTTTAAAAAGAATATTTTGGGGATAAATATCTAGCTTTTTCCGAAATACACAAGAATCACTTACTAAATCATATGTATACATGCTCTGATTATCATTTGAAGTAATCGCAACTTGAAAATCTTTTATCACATCAAAATCTTCAATGGCTATATATTCATCTGGTCCAGATCCTCGTTTATCCAATTGGTACAAAAACTTACCATCTTCAGTGAAAACAAAAATCTTTTCTATTCGGGTAGATGCTGAACCTATATAATAGTAGTCCTTGTATTTAATAATTTTGCCGATCGTATTGATCAGACAACCTTTGTTTGTTTCCAGAGGAGTTAATTCTATTGATTTAACAAAATCAGAGAATTTCAATTTCGCATTTTCTTCCAATTTACATGGAACAATAGATATATCTTTATCTGGCTCTTTACTTTCTGAGCAAGAAAGAAATAATGTAAAAGCGGCTATAAGTAACAATCTGTATTTTTTCATCGTAATTAACAATAGTTTTTTCTTCTGATTGGGTTTATTATGATTCTTGTATTTATCACTTTTTAGATAATGACAAATATAGAAGAATAATACTTCGGAAGCAAATCTATTGTACCTTTGCACCCGCAAATTATAGAATGATTTTATACAAATAATGGAAAAGAACGAAAAACAACGAATTACGTACATTCCTCAAGGAGGAGTTTGTTCTAAGATGATGATTGTGGATATTGCTGATGGCAAGATTGAGAATGCACAAGTGATTGGCGGATGCGATGGCAACCGGCAGGGCATGTGTGCCTTGTTAAAAGGTATGTCGGTAGAAGAAGCAATCCGTCGGATTGAAGGCATTGACTGCCATGGCCGAGGCACTTCTTGTCCCGACCAGATGGCTCAAGCCTTGAAGCAGGCACGCTAAAACAGCGTGAACCTGCTTATTGGATAAACTGAGTGGCGTAAGCTTTTTCCAGCTTCGGATAATCTGTCTGATATTTCTCCGTGACGTCTTCCTTTAATCCGTAAACCAGACTGTCTGTGTTGGCAGACAAACTCCATTCATCGTAATTAGCTGAAGTAATCGTTTGTGTTGTACCTGAAACAGACAGGGCATAATAAAATTTTTCTCCGGATGTCAGCTGGATACTTAATTGCTGATAGGTCTTTCCGTTTTCATCGTATTTGACTTCCCGCCGGAATGTTCCTTTCTGAGCCTGCACAGTTGAGGATGGATAAATGATAACTTCACCTTCTGTACTGTCGGGCACCATGTAAGAGAAGAAATATTCTCCGTCGAGGCTGACAGGCATACTCTTTAGTATTCTTTCGCTCAGCTCTCTTTCTTCTTTCTGGGTGATCTCGTCTCCAATCACTTCTCCTCTTAGGCCAATGACATGGAAAGAACGAGAAGGATATGCTACTTTTATCTTCAGAAAATAGACATGCGACTTGGCATCCCGTATGGAAATGATGGATTCTCCTTGGAGCAAGGGTTTAAAGGTGAGCGTAGAGTTTCCTTCGATGACTTCCACAACTTCTTTATTGCTGTTCTCGATCGTAAACGGTGTTTCTGCTCCGTAGATGTAATAGGATTCTCCTTCGCTGAAAGGCGAAAGTTGTAAGGTATAATCAGAACTGATGGGTTGTTGGTTTTCATCAGTTGGTGTTAATCGGATGGATTCGTCGTCATCACCACAAGCAGACAGGCAGCAGGCGCTGATTGCCAGCATACACATCATAAGCCATTTCATTGTTTTCATAAACGAATTTATTTTATATGAATAATGGTGTCAAAGATAGAATGTTTTCTTTGACACCATCCCGATTTAGCTTATTTTAAGCTATGTGTTCTTGCCGGTTGTTTTTCCGGTTTTACTTTTCATGAATCGTATAGCCGTCGTCGGTCAGTACGGCTTGCAATTCATCCAGCGTCTTTTCTCCTTGCGTAAATTCAATGGTAGCTACCGGTGGATTCAATGAGACCGAAGCTTGTACGCCTTCCAGTTGATTTAAACTCTTTTCTGCACGCATACGGCAATGGTTGCACATCATGCCTTCAATTACATACTCTTTTTTCATCGTTGTTGAATTTGTATTTATAGAATCATTTGTTTGTATCTTTTTCCTTTTCAGTCGCAGACTGTTACTGACGACGCTTACGCTGCTCATGGCCATGGCAGCTCCGGCAATCATCGGGTTGAGCAGGAAACCATTGATCGGATATAAAATACCGGCGGCTACCGGAATGGCAATCAGGTTATAGATGAAAGCCCAGAACAGATTCTGACGGATGGTTTGTACCGTCAGGCGAGAAAGCTGGATAGCTTCCGGGATCTTCTGCAAATCGGAAGAGATGATGGTCATTTGTGCTACATCAATGGCAATGTCACTTCCTTGTCCCATGGCAATACTCAAATCGGATTGGGCTAATGCGGCGCTGTCGTTGATGCCGTCGCCTATCATGGCCACTTGTTTCCCTTCTTGCTGCAGCTGCTTGACGAAGTCGGCTTTTCCCTGTGGTGTCATGCCTGTCTGATAATGCCGGATACCGACTTGTTCGGCAATTGCCTTGGCCGTTGTCGACTGGTCTCCGGTCAGCATCCATACCTGAATACCCATTTCCTGTAAAGTATGAATGGCGTTGATGGAAGTAGGCTTGATCCGGTCTGTAATGGCTGCAACGGCCAATGCCTGTTTTGAATCGGCCAACCAGATAACCGTTTTCGAGGCTTGAGCCAGTTCGTCTGCCCGTTTTTGCAGGAACGGGTCGATGGAAATATTAGCTTCGAGCAACAGATTGCTGTTTCCGGCCCGGTAAAGGACGCCGTCGATGACACCCATGACTCCTTTTCCCGTCAGACTTTCGAAGGATGTTACCGGAAGAACCTCTGTGTTCAAATACCGGCAGACGGCATCAGCCAACGGATGTTCCGAATGTTTTTCCAGGGAATGGAAGACGGCAGGTAAAGGTTCTTGACCGGGCAGCCAAACCAGATCGGTTACTACGGGTTTGCCTTCTGTGATGGTTCCGGTCTTGTCGAGCAGGATCGTATCCACCTTGCGGGCCGATTCAAGACTTTCGGCGTTTTGGATCAGGATACCGGATTCGGCTCCTTTCCCGATGCCGACCATGATGGCTGTCGGCGTTGCCAGTCCCAATGCACACGGACAAGCGATAATCAGCACAGTAACTGCTGCCAACAGTCCGTGTGTAAAGCCTTCGGTTGGAGCCCATACATACCAGGCGATGAATGTAAGTAACGAAAGCGTGAGGATGGCAGGTACAAAGATCGCGGCTATCTTATCGACCAGCCGTTGAACAGGAGCTTTACTGCCTTGTGCCTCTTGTACCAGCCGGATGATATGGGCCAGCAGGGTTTCGTGTCCTACTTTTTCTGCCTGGAAGGTAAAACTTCCTTTCTGATTGATGGTACCCGTATAGACTTTGTCTCCTTTCCGTTTGGCTACCGGAACCGGTTCTCCGCTCAACATACTTTCGTCTATGTAAGATTCTCCTTCCAGCAGCATACCATCTACGGCTATTTTCTCGCCGGGTTTGACCAAGATATGGTCACCTTTGCCGATCTTTTCTACCGGAACGCACTCTGTTTTTCCATCGGATAGAAGACGATTCACCATTTTCGGTTGCAGATTCATCAGTTTCCGGATAGCAGTCGATGTCTGGTTCTTGGCCCGGGCTTCAAGTAGTCTGCCTAATAAGATAAAGGCAATGATCACACTGGCCGCTTCAAAATAGACATGCGGTTCGACACCTCGTCGCTCCCAAAATTCCGGAAAGAAAAGATTGAAAAGGCTGAACAGGTAAGCGATCCCGGTACTGTTGGCTACCAGTGTATCCATATTGGCCGACCGATGCTTCAGTTGTTGCCAGGCATGGATGAAGAAGTCGCGCCCCAACCAGAAAACAACCGGCGTAGAAAGAATCCAGGCGATATATCCGGCATAAGGCATATCCATGAAAAACATACTGATCACGGCTACCGGAAAGGCCAGAAGAATGGCTCCGATGGTTTTCCGCTTGAGTTTCTGGTAATCCAGGTTTCGGATTTGTTCGGCTTCTTCGGCTGTTTCTTCTTCCTTGCCGACCAGCAGATCATATCCGGCATCTTGTACGGCTTTCCGCAAGGCTTCCGGCGAACAGACGAGCGGATCATATTCCACCGTCGCCGTTGCTGCTGCATAATTCACCTGTGCCTGACTGACACCCGCCTGCTGATTCAGGGTTTTGTCCACCCGATTGGCACATGCCGCACAACTCATTCCCATCACCGGGAAGGTAGCTGTTGTTGTTTTCGTATTCGTCATAGAAAATTCTGTTTGTCTGATTTCGAAAACAAAATTAGTATGAACAATCCGTAAGGGTTTTATAGAATTTTGGATAGATTTTATAGGATTTGAATGTCCTGACCGGAATGCCGGGAGGAAATAAATCATCCTTCGGCTCCTGACTGTTTCTATATTTGATCCAGCGGTTTGCGCATTCCGCCTTCCTGCTGCTTGAATTGGGTAGGAGTCATGCCGGTTACGCTTTTGAACTGAGCACTCAGATGAGCCGTACTTGAGTAGTTCAGAAGCAGGGCTATTTCACTTAATGAGAGTTCGTTGTAGGCCAACAGCTCTTTGACCCGTTCGATCTTCTGATGAATGAAATATTTCTCGATGGTGATTCCACATACTTCTGGGAAGAGCTTGCTCAGGAAACTGTAGTCGTGATGGCATTGCTCTACCAAAAAGTCAGACAGATTTACTTTCAGCTCATTGTTTTCCTGATGAACCAGTTCGATAATGCTCCGTTTGATCTGTTCGACAAGCTGTTGCCGCTGGTCTTCCAGCAGTTCAAATCCGATAGACTTCAGTTCGCCTTGCAAAGTGATTTTTTGTTGGTCTTTCAACGGTTGTTTCAGCCAGACTTCTCCTAATTCCACAGAAAGATAAGGTATCTCCAGTCTGTCGAGTATTTGCCGGACAGCCATGATACACCGCGGACAAACCATATTCTTGATATGAATCCGGTTCTTATCCGCCTCTTCCGGAGTAGTTTGTTTCGTCTTTGGATCTGTCATGACTCTACTTTTTTTGTGAAACCGGAGGTAAAGATAGTAATTTTATCGGATGGTTATTCTTCAGACTTGAATGGAAGATACAGAAAACCCGTTTACTTTTTATCGTTCCACCCGGGTGGAACGATCGTCTCACCTACGTGGAACGATCGTCTCACAAGGGTGAAACGGTCGTATCACAGAGGTGAAACGATATAAATCAAATGAAGACGGGAGATAAATCTATGTCATTTAACGAATCTTCATCTTGAAAAAGGGAGAATACATCTCCAAATTATTACAAAAGCATTCTATTGATGAACTTTTATTCCATAATTTCTCATTTGTAATATTAATTTGTTACTTTTGCAACCTAACATCAAAAAGCTTGGTAGAAATGAATGTTGCCATCATAAAATATAATGCAGGAAATATCTATTCGGTAGATTATGCGCTCAAACGTTTGGGTATTACACCGGTGATTACGGCTGATCCGGAATTGATCCGGAAGGCTGATAAAGTGATATTCCCCGGAGTAGGAGAAGCCTTTACCACCATGGAATATCTGAAAGCCCATCAGATGACAGACTTAATACGCGGATTGAAACAGCCGGTATTGGGAATTTGTTTGGGAATGCAGCTTATGTGTCGTTATTCGGAAGAAGGAAATGCCGATTGTCTGGGTATTTTCGATGTGGATGTCAAGCGTTTTATCCCGCAACGCCATGAGGATAAAGTACCGCACATGGGATGGAATACCATTACCGACTTGAAAGGTGGTCTGTTCAGTCCGGCACTCGAAAATCAGTTCGTTTATTTTGTGCACAGCTTTTATGTGCCCCTTAACGAGGCTACGGCGGCTACGACCGGGTATATCCTGCCTTTCAGTGCTTCTTTGCATAAGGATAATTTTTATGCCACGCAGTTCCATCCGGAAAAGAGTGGCTCGGTGGGTGAACAGATATTAAAGAACTTCCTTAATCTGTAAGCGTATGATTGAACTGATACCAGCCATAGACATGATAGAAGGGAAATGCGTCCGTCTGACGCAAGGAGATTATCAGACCCGGAAGGTCTATAATGAAGATCCCTTGGAAGTAGCCAAGCAGTTTGAAGATCATGGCATCCGTCGCCTGCACATGGTTGATTTGGATGGAGCCAAGGCCGGACATATTGTGAATTACAAAATGTTGGAAAAGGTAGCTGGGCATACTGGATTGACAATCGACTTTGGTGGCGGTTTGAAACGGGATGAAGATTTGCGTATCGCCTTCGACTGTGGTGCACAGATGGTAACGGGCGGAAGTATCGCCGTCAAGAATCCGGATAGCTTTTTATCCTGGCTGAAACAATACGGCAGCGAACGGATCATTCTGGGAGCCGATGCCAAAGACCGGAAGATTGCAGTGAATGGTTGGGAAGAAGGCACAGCCCTCGACTTGATTCCTTTCATCCAAGATTATCAGGAAAAAGGAATCCGGAAGATCATCTGCACGGATATCGGAAGAGACGGAATGTTGCAGGGACCGGCAGTCGACTTATATAAGGAAATACTGGAACAGGTTCCGGACATTTATCTGATTGCCAGCGGAGGTGTCAGTTCGATAGCCGACATCGAACGCCTGACAGAAGCGGGCATTCCGGCCGTGATTTTCGGGAAAGCCATTTATGAAGGGCGGATCAGCCTGAAGGAGTTAGAACAATTTAGTAACTGATTAATCAAAACATATATGTTAGCCAAGAGAATTATCCCCTGTTTGGATATCAAAGAGGGAAAAACGGTAAAAGGAATCAACTTCGTGAATTTCAGAGACGCCGGTGATCCGGTTGAACTGGGAGCCGCTTATAGCCGGGCCGGTGCAGATGAATTGGTCTATCTGGACATTACCGCATCTCATGAAGGAAGGAAAACTTTTACGGAATTGGTTAAGAAAGTGGCTGCCAATATCAGTATTCCTTTTACAGTAGGCGGTGGAATCAATGAGCTGCAGGATGTAGATCGCCTGTTGGGAGCCGGAGCGGATAAAGTATCTGTTAATTCGGCTGCTATCCGGCGTCCTGAACTGATTGGAGAAATCGCCTCGCATTTCGGTAGTCAGGTTTGCGTGGTAGCAATAGATGCCAACTGGGAAAACGGAGAATGGATCTGTTACCTGAACGGAGGCCGTATCCCGACCGATAAGCGATTGTTTGACTGGGCCCATGAAGCGGAAGAACGAGGCGCAGGCGAGATCTTATTCACCAGTATGACGCACGACGGTGTCAAAGAAGGTTATCCGAATGAAGCCCTGGCTTATTTGGCCGATACTTTGCATATCCCGGTCATTGCTTCCGGTGGTGCCGGAAAGATGGAACATTTCCGGGATGCATTCAGTTTGGGAAAGGCCGATGCTGCTTTAGCGGCCAGTGTATTTCATTTCGGAGAGATCAAGATTGAAGAATTGAAGCTATATTTGCAACGCGAAGGAATAAATGTAAGAATATAATAAGATATATAAAGATATGACGAATTTGGATTTTGAAAAAATGGGAGGTTTGCTTCCTGCTGTTATTCAGGATGAGTGTACAAATAAAGTACTGATGTTGGGCTTTATGAATGAAGAAGCCTATCAGAAGACTTTGGAAACAAAGAAGGTGGTCTTTTTCAGCCGTACCAAGAATCGTTTGTGGATGAAAGGTGAGACAAGCGGTAATTTCCTGAACGTTGTTTCGATCGTACCCGACTGTGATAACGATACCTTGCTGATTCGTGTCAATCCGGAAGGACCGGTTTGCCATACAGGTGCCGGAACTTGCTTTGGCGAGAAGAACGAAGAAGACATCATGTTCCTGAAATATTTGCAGAAGTTTATCGAACGTCGGCGTATGGAAATGCCGGAAGGTTCATATACTACTTCTCTTTTCCAGAAAGGCGTAAACCGGATGGCCCAGAAAGTAGGCGAAGAAGCTGTTGAAACAGTTATTGAAGCTACCAATGGAACAGAAGACCGGTTGATTTATGAAGCATCCGATTTGATTTATCATTTGATTGTTCTGCTGACAAGCAAAGGACTGAGTATTGAAGACTTGGCTCGGGAACTAAAGAAACGTCATAAATAAGATGGAAGACGGTGTACTGCTTCAACTGGAAAACGTGGATATATGCAGGGACGAGAATGTGATCTTGCATCAGGCTTCTTTGTCGTTGCATCAGGGCGAATTTGTGTATGTGATCGGTAAAGTAGGATCCGGAAAAAGTAGTTTGCTGAAGTCGTTATACTGTGAGATACCGATTTGTGGTGGAGAAGCTCGCCTGTTGAACTATAATTTGCGGAAGATAAAACGGAAAGACGTGCCTTATCTGCGCCGCAAATTGGGAATCGTATTCCAGGATTTTCAGTTGTTGACCGATCGTTCGGTGAATAAGAATCTGGAGTTTGTTTTGCGGGCGACGGGATGGCGCAGCAACAAGGATATCCGAAACCGGATTGAAGAAGTGCTCCAGCAAGTTGGTATGCAGAACAAAGGGTACAAAATGCCGCATGAGCTTTCGGGTGGAGAGCAACAACGTGTCGTAATTGCACGGGCTCTATTGAATACACCGGATATGATATTGGCCGATGAACCGACAGGAAATCTGGATCCGGAGACAAGTGGGCAAATTGTACAACTCTTGCATGAAATTTGTAAAAAAGGAACGGCTGTAATTATGACCACCCATAATTATACGTTGGTTCATAATTTTCCGGCACGCATTGTTAAATGCGAGAATGCCAGTTTAAATGATGTGGATAAGTAAATTATTTATAACTTTGCAACCATATCCTTGTTTGTTGAATGAGAATAAATAAATTATAAGGTAAAAGAAATGAAAGTATTAAAATTCGGCGGTACTTCTGTGGGATCAGCACAGAGAATGAAAGATGTTGCCAAATTGATTGTTGGCGAGAAGAACCTTATCGTATTGTCTGCCATGTCTGGAACAACCAACTCGTTGGTTGAAATTTCAGATTATTTGTATAAGAAGAATCCAGATGGAGCCAATGAGATCATCAATAAGTTGTCTCAGAAATATTTTGGTCATATTGACGAGTTGTATGCTACAGAGGAGTATAAGGAAAAGGCTCGTGAATTAGTGACTTTCCATTTTGATCACATTCGTTCTTTCACCAAAGATTTGTTCACATTGTTTGAAGAAAAAGTGGTGTTGGCACAAGGTGAGCTGATTTCAACAGGCATGATGAATCTGTATCTGCAGGAACAGGGTGTAAATTCGGTATTGTTGCCTGCTCTTGATTTCATGCGTACAGACAAGAATGCTGAACCGGATCCTGTATATATTAAAGAAAAGCTGAATCGTCTGCTGGAGGAAAATGCAGGTGCCGACTTGTATATTACACAAGGATACATCTGTCGGAATGCTTATGGTGAGATCGATAACCTACAGCGTGGTGGTAGCGACTATACTGCTTCATTGATCGGTGCTGCTATCAAAGCAGAAGAAATCCAGATCTGGACTGATATCGATGGAATGCATAACAATGACCCGCGTTTCGTAAAAGGAACGTCTCCGGTTCGTCATTTGCATTTCGAAGAAGCTGCTGAACTGGCTTATTTTGGTGCCAAAATCCTGCATCCGACATGTATTTTGCCGGCCAAGATAAACAATATTCCGGTTCGTCTGTTAAATACAATGCAGCCGGATGCTCCGGGTACATTGATCTCAAATGCAACTGAAAAGGGTAAGATCAAAGCGGTTGCAGCGAAAGACAACATTACGGCTATTAAGATCAAGAGTGGACGTATGCTGTTGGCAACTGGTTTCTTGCGGAAAGTATTTGAGACATTCGAGAATTACCAGACTCCGATTGATATGGTAACAACTTCGGAAGTAGGTGTTTCAGTTACGATCGATAACTGCAAACATTTGGATGAAATTGTGAACGATCTGAAGAAATACGGTACTGTTTCTGTTGATGAAGATATGGTAATCGTATGTGTAGTCGGTGATTTGGAATGGGAAAATGTTGGATTTGAAGATAGTATTATTCACGCGATGAAGGATGTTGCTGTGCGTATGATCTCTTACGGTGGTAGCAATTATAATGTTTCCTTGTTGGTGAAAGCTTCCGATAAACAACGTGCTTTGCAGGCTTTAAGCGATCATTTATTCAATAATAAATAAACTCGGTAGAAGGTTGCGTCAGAAAGGTGTTTTTAAGAGAACGGTTTTGTGAATTGTTTTCTTGAAACAGGAATCTGACTCAACCTTTTTCTTTTGTTCTTCTTTCATCGGTTCGTCAGGAAGAACAGGCAAGATAAACGCTATTTAATTGTATATAAAATCTTATGTTGAAAGGAAAATTTCCGATAGATAAATTTAAGGAGCTGAAGACTCCTTTTTATTATTATGATGTAGATTTGCTGAAAGAAACTCTTCAGGTTGTCACTACAGAATCAGGTAAGTATGGATACCATGTGCATTATGCAATCAAGGCCAATGCCAATCCTCGTTTACTGTCGATCATTGCTTCGGCTGGATTAGGTGCTGATTGTGTTAGTGGAGGAGAAGTTCGTGCGGCCATTGCAGCCGGTTTCCCTGCCGATAAAGTTGTATTTGCAGGAGTAGGTAAGGCTGATTGGGAAATCAATTTAGGATTGGATGAAGACATCTTCTGCTTTAATGTCGAATCATTGGCAGAACTGCGTGTAATTAATGAGTTGGCAGCAGCAAAAGCAAAGGTTGCTCGTGTGGCTTTACGTATCAATCCGGAAGTAGATGCTCATACGCATGCTAAGATTACTACGGGTTTGAAGGAAAATAAATTCGGTATTAATTTAAGTCTGTTGAATGGTGTACTCGATGAAATGAAGACCATGTCGCATGTTCGTTTGATTGGTATTCATTGTCATATCGGTTCTCAGATAACAGATATGTCTGCTTTCCGCAACTTGGCAATCCGTATCAATGAAATTCAGGAAGAACTGGAGAAGAAAGGATTGCATGTCGAGAATTTGAATCTGGGTGGTGGCTTAGGTATTGATTATTATCATCCGAACCATTTGTCAATCCCTGCATTCGACAATTATTTTGCCGTATTCCATAAGTTATTGGAATTGCGTCCTGGACAGCAGGTTCATTTCGAACCAGGTCGTTCGGTTGTGGCTCAGTGTGGTTCTCTGATCTCAAAGGTATTATATGTCAAAGAAGGTGAAGTGAAGAAATTTGCTATTTTGGATGCCGGCTTTACTGAATTGATTCGTCCGGCTATGTATGATGCCTATCATCGTATTGAGAACATATCCAGTGATAAGGATGTAGAAGTCTATGATGTAGTAGGACCTATTTGCGAGTCTTCGGATGTGTTTGGAAAAGATGTCGAATTGAATGAGGTTCATCGAGGAGACTATATTGCTTTGCGGTCGGCTGGAGCTTATGGTGAGGTTATGGCTTCACAGTATAATTGTCGTCAGCTTCCGGTTGCTTATTATTCGGATCAATTATAAGAGAAATGAGTTTGCTACAATTCAGCCATCTGGAATTAGGTTTGGCAGGATTAACAGCACTCCTGTTTTTGATAGTCCTGCTTTATTGCTTGGTGTTGTACCGGCGCCCGTGGAAGTGTCGTACCCAATATGAACCAGTAAAGCAGGATTCATCTTCTTGTCCTCCTGTATCAGTAGTAGTCTATGCTCAGGACAATGAAGAGAATTTGGAGCAGCATTTGCCTGCATTGCTTAATCAGAACTACCCGGAGTTTGAAGTCATCGTCGTGAATGATGGAATCTCAGAAGCCTGTAGTAATCGATTGAGTTTATTTAAGCGTGACTATCCGTATCTTTACTATACATTTATTCCTAAAGATGCCCGTTATATCAGTAAGAAGAAACTGGCCTTGACATTGGGAATTAAAGCCGCACGTCATCAAGTTATCCTTTTTACCGAAGCTGATTGCGAACCCTTGTCAGAGAATTGGATTCGTACAATGGTGGAATCATATCAGCAAAAGACAGAAGTCGTATTGGGATATGCGGCATATCCGTATCAAAAAGGATGGATTAATCAATTGATTGCATACGATAACCTGAAATCGGGTTTACAATATTTGTCTGCGGCTTTGTTAGGTAATCCTTTTTCTGGTTCGGGGAAGAATTTGTCTTATACCAAAGATCTATTCTTCAAGAATAAAGGTTTCTATAACCAGTTATACCTGAAGATAGGAGAGGACAATCAGTTTGTCAATGAGGTAGCCACTTCACAAAATACACTTGTTAATTATTCACCGGAAGCTTTGGTTAAGAAGGGAGAATACTTTCGTTTGAAGAAATGGTCGCAAGAACGTATTGGCTCCATTTCAACACGAAGCCATTCTAAGAATCATTTTTACCGGCTTTTCCTGTTCGAGAATTTATGCTATTGGCTTTTCTGGCTAGCGGTAATAACATCCGTTATCGTTGGCTGCGCAGGAAATTTCCTGTTATCTGTTTATGCCGGATTCCTTTTTATCTGCTATTATGTAGTGAAAGGATACTATTTTATTCAATCATCTCGGATGTTGGCGCAAAGAATATCATTTATTAACTTTTTCCCGTTAGATGTAGCTGAAAATGTATATAATCTTTATTTAGATATAGTTAGTTGCTTTAGAAAGAAACAGAATTATGTCTTTCTAATAGAAAAGTAAAAAATAAATAGAATTTTTTCGCTCAAAAGTTTGCATATTCAAAAAAAGTCCCTACCTTTGCACCCGTAATCGAAACGATAACGGTTACAAACAAAAAGAAAAGGTGCCATAGCTCAGTTGGTAGAGCAAAGGACTGAAAATCCTTGTGTCCCCGGTTCGATTCCTGGTGGCACCACTTTGAAGAAAAGCAAAAGACGGTAAAATCCTGATTTCCAAGCGAAATCGGGATTTTTTGTTTTCCCCAAGCACGCAAAAAACGGCAAAATATTACCGTTCGAGGTGGAGCAAAAGGTGGAGATAAAAACTTTAGGAAAAAAGAAAAGAAGTTCATTCAATATGCTTTCCTTTCTTAAGATGATCTAGCTGTTGAAAACGGAGAAGCATCCTTTGCTATTCCTTACTTCAACTGCATAAAGATTAGTCAAAACGCTTTAATCAATTATTCGGTACGAACTCAATTGCATATATATTTTGTTTGTGACTAACCATATGAAATACTTGCTATATAGTTTGTGATATGATCGGATAAGCTTAATCATTAAAAATAAAATGTTGCAGAGCATTGTAAATACCATTCTCATCAACTGATGATGTTATATAGTCAGCATGACTTTTTAGTATTTGATTGGCATTGCCCATAGCAATACCGATTCCTGCCTTTTCAATTATTGAAATATCATTTCCTCCATCACCAAAAGCCATTGTTTCTTCTATGTGAATACCTTGGTGGGCTATCATATCCAAAAGACCATTTCCTTTATTTGCATTTTTAGCAGTAACATCAGCAAATGCTGGATACCAACGACAAGAGATACTTCCAGTGAGATATGGCATGATTTGTTGTTCCACTGTTTCTGGAATGATAGGGGTGAGCTGCAAGATCTTTTGATTGAGTATCGTTTCTAGTTGGTTATCTTCTTTCAGATTTTGTACATTTAGCATCTGACGGAATATTTGATTTGTACTTTCATTGCTATTGTACATCGTTAGGTCATGTTCTCCTACTATCATACATGGAAATTTCATTTCGTCGGAAAACTGTATCATCGTTTGAACATCTTTGATTGGTATTGGGGTACAGGAAATAATTTCTTCTCCTGAAAAGCAATAAGCGCCATTAACGGTTATATATCCGTCTATTAGTTCTTCAATTTCCGCTAAGTTGTTAATTAAAGAAAAAGGCCTTCCTGTAGAAATATAAATTTTGATACCTTTTGCTTTTGTCTTTCTGATGGCGTCTATTGTAGACGGAGGAATATGATGTGTTTTGAAACTTACTAAAGTCCCATCAATATCAAAGAAAATAGCTTTTATCATTTTATCTTTATTTGTTTTATTCATCACATAATATATTTTTTATATGGAAAAACAGATCGGTGTTCTTTATGATGCCTTGAAATTTTTCAGCTCCAACTCCATAAGAGAATATAGGAACCATGGTACTTGTATGAATCATACCTGGCATAGTCCATTTGGCTATTGGTTCTTGTTTTTCATTTCCTCCAACAAGTGTCATGCCTGATGCTTCAGGACCGCCGGCTACAATCACAAGAGTGTTTCCGTCTTTCTCTGCATAATCTAAAGCAATGCCGATGGCTTTGTCAAAATCTATGGTTTCCAGACCGACTAACTTGGTATCTCCATTGTGGGAAGCCCGATCCATAAACATATCACCAATCAATAAGAAAAATCCGTTATTACTTTGATTTAGCAGATTTATAGCAGAAGAAACGGATGCTGTTAATGTGTTCCCTCGTCCGTGTAAAATATCGGGTAGATTGGTTTCTGAAGTAAATCCTGCTAATTTACCGGATTTAATGTTTTGTATTTCATGGATTGATTTTGCAACATGATAGTCTTTTCTTTCCAGTTCTTCCAACAAATTTCTCCCGTCGTTGCGTGTAGAAAAAGAATTCATGCCTCCTCCAATAAAGACATCGGGTGTTTGCTCTACATATGCTAAAGCGATGTCTTCTTTTTGCATCCTGCTTTTTACATGGGCAATGAAAGGAGCAATGCTACCTTCAAATAATGTATTTGCTGAGACTATACCGGTCATAATTCCTTTTTCAGCGGCATATTCAATAATTGATTTTGTGGGTTGATTGTTTGAATCGACGCCTACAGCTCCTTTGCAGGTGTTTATGCCCGAAGCAATAGCTGTTCCATGAGATGGACCATCTCCATTGAAATCTGTTAAAGAGTTTGTTTGCATTATTCCTACGGAATGCATTCGTTCGATGTTCAGAGGAGAATGATTCATAATCATTCCTGTTTGCCATTGGGCGATACTCATTCCATCGCCAATGAAAAGAATGACTTTCGTCCCTTTTTTGTTTGCATTCGTAGCTCCAATGTATATCGGAGCAATAATGAAGGAGCAAACTAGACACAGAGTTTTTAATAAACCAGAGTTTGTCATAATGTGTTTTCTTTTTAATGATGTACAAAATAACAAAGTTTACTCAATACGGCAGAAAGCTCGGAGAAAACAGGTTGGTTTAATCTTGACAAGCGATATAAAACAGATTTCTTTGAATTCTATTTCTTCCGGAAAGCCGAAGGATATATGTTGCTGGCTGGAAGGAAAATAATATTGCATCCTAATATGGTACTTGTTATTTCTCCTTTCCAATTACAAGAATGGCATGTGGATTTAGATAAACTGGACTATACGTTTCTTATTTTCCAAGAAGAATTTATAAACAATTTCCTTTCAGACAAATATTTTATGTATAGGTTACTGTATTGCTATCAGCATGATTATCCTACATTTTTTGATATGAGTACAGAAGAGATGGCTCCACTTCTTAGCCAACTGTTACAAATGAAAAAGGAACTGAGGAATCCAATTGCCGATAGTTATCACATGATCGTTGCTTGTCTGTATCAATTCTTATTGTTGCTTAATAGGTTTTATGCAAATCGTTTTGATTTACCTTTTGATCCGCCTTTGAATAATTATGCCTATCAGTATAAAGAACTGCTTGAGAAGAATATTTCTGAAAAGACGCGTGTAGCTGACTATGCGGAGATGATGAATATTAGTAGAGTTACCTTAAACAAAGCTGTGATGCGCGAGTTTGGCTTGTCGGCCGTGCATTTGTTGAAACAACGTTTATTACAGGAAGTCAAGAGCGATTTGCTATTTACAGGTTTATCAGTTAAAGAAATTGCTTATCGTCTGCACTTCTCTGAGCCTAACCATTTGATGCGTTTCTTTAAACAGATGACGGGGCAGACTATCAATGAGTTTTTAGCTTCAATCAAAACGGCATGATAATGAGTGAGTAAGTATTATGGCTTGGTTATTATATCCCTTAATATTATAGGTTTAAGCCTTATCTGCTCTTGATAGTAATTTATGTAGATCTTTAATTTAATATGTAAGTAAATCCCTCGTATTTTTGACTAAAAATAGCTTATTCTCCTTTTTTGCTGACACGATAAAATGAATTTCTCGTACATTTTAGGAGAAAAAGGAAGCTTATTCCCACTTTTTCGGTACATTTTCATGAAAAGCCGGCGCGTTTTGATCAAAAGCCGGCGTGTTTGGGTAAATTCATGGTAAGCTTTTTGGAAAAAAGTAACGAGAAATAGAAACAAAATCAGTGAGTTTTGTCTGAAAAACTCGTGATATCTTGCTTGAAAGTCCTTTTAAACAGGAATAGATTGTTAAAATCTGTTTCAAATAGAGGCGATTTTTCCTTTTCTCGCTTTTAAAGACAGATTTTTTTGTCAGAAATGATTTCAAATCCGTTCTATTTTTGAATGATAAAAAGATCGCTATATATGCAAAAGAGTGACTGCTGGTCGATTAATCCTATAAGGAATGTTTTTTCTTTCGTTTTATTGTCAGAAAATATCGGGATTGAACAGCTTTTTGTTAAACCTTAACTCGCTGTGCGTCGCATATTCCCGATCATCTGTACAAATCTCTTCAAATATCGCAGAAAGAAGAGGGTAGTTTTGACAAAATGTCAAAATGAAAAAGAGAAAATATCCTCACCGGATACTTTCTCTTTTTCGTATATATACTCCAACGATTTTTAGTCTCTGTTGGAGAAATATTTCATGAACTGTGAACGTTCGTATAATGCCGGATCAGGAATATTGGCATAATTCAGTTTTCCGATAAACTGATCCAATGATTCATAATGAGCCTGATGCATCCATTCTTCTACGCAAGTCGTGATTTGTGATATGATTTCTGCTCCGTGTGTATAGATGGCGCTGCACATTTCAACAGCAGATGCTCCAGCCAACAAGCATTTAACAACGTCTTCCCAGTCGTGTACTCCGGTAGAAGAAGCAATGCTGATATTCGGAATCTTACCGGATACGATGGCTGTCCAGCGAATCGTGTCGCTCAAATCTGAATGGCTGCTGAATACATTGCCTGATACCAGTTGCATGGTATTCAGATCAATATCCGGCTGATAGAAACGGTTGAACAGAACAACGCCGTCTGCGCCGTTAGCCTTCAATTGATTAACCAAAGCCGGCATATTAGAGATGTATTTTCCGAGTTTGATGATGACCGGAATAGTAACTACTTGTTTTACTTTCTTCAGAATCTGGGTATATAACTGATACAAGTCTTCACAGCTGTGATGGATATCGGTTTCAAGGAAGAAAACATTCAGTTCGATCGCATCAGCTCCGGCATCTTGTAATTGTTTGGCAAACTCAATCCATGTATCTGCCCGATAGCAGTTGATGCTGGCAATGATAGGAATGGTACACAATTCTTTGGATTTGCGGATCAGTTCCAGGTAATTTTCCACTTGGTTTGCCTTTACATAGCCACGGATATAATCGGCAGCCTCCGGATAATCGGATTCTTGCAACATGGCATCGCTTTGCATTTCCATTTGTTCTTCAAACAATGATTTCAGAACGATGGCACCAGCGCCGGCTTTTTCAAATTCCTTGTTTCGTTCCGCATTATTGGTCAAACCGGAACTACTGACGATAATAGGAGACTGAAGTGTCAGTCCCGCATATTGTGTCTTTAGGTTAATCATATTTATTCTGTTTTTTATTGTTTATTAGACTTATTGTTAGTCAACCGTTTTGTTGACCAGTTATTAATATTCTCTTTCTCCAAAGATATAAGTTCCCACACGTATCATGTTGCTTCCTTCCTCGATTGCCACTTTGTAGTCGTGCGACATTCCCATGGAAAGGATCGAGAAAGCTTCTGATTGGCAGAATACGGTTTCCTTTAATTCCGTGAAAAGCGCGTGCAAGGTATGGAATTCCTTGCGGATCTGGCTTTCATTGTCTGTCAAAGTAGCCATACCCATGATGCCACAGATTTGTACATGGGGTAATTCCGGTAAATGATTTACCAGTTCGCGACATTCATCGGGTGTAAATCCATGTTTGGTTTCTTCAGCTGCCACATGGATTTCCAGCAAGACGCGGATGATTCGCTCATGCTTGGCCGCCTGTTTTTCGATTTCATTCAATAACTTCAGTGAATCAACGCTATGAATGAGACTGATGAACGGGGCAATGTCTTTTACCTTATTGCTTTGTAGCGGACCGATAAAATGCCATTCAATATCTTTGGGGAGAACAAGCTGTTTGGCTACCAGCTCTTGAGCTCTGCTTTCTCCGAATACACGCTGTCCGGCCTGATAAGCTTCTTGCAAAGCTTCAACCGGATGAAACTTTGAAACAGCAACAAGCGTCACTCCTTGTGGAAGTGAAGCCTGTAATTCTTGAATATGCTGAGCTATATCCATAATGATATGATTTAGATCGTTGTTTCTGCCGCTTTCTTTTGTTCAGCAATCAGTTCTTCCTTTGATTTGGGTTCGGAAGGAATGCTGTTCGGATCAAACGAGAATACATCCATCAACTGAGTTTCTGTAACCGAAGCGATCGTATAGTCAGACAATGTTCCTTTCATACCTTCTTCCAGTACGGCGATTGCCTCTTTTAAAGTAGAAGCCTGAGCCAGCATCTGAGCGGCTGTTTTCTTTTCGGCTCCGCTTTTTTCGTCGAGCGTAATGAAATATACTTTTATTTTATAGTAACGGTCTCCGTTTTCATTGAAGAATAGTTCTGAAATACGTGCACGCTTGATGTCTGTTACCGTAAACTCGCCTGTAATGAAAGGACGAATTTCTTCGATAATACGTGATTCAGCTTCTGTAAATGACAGAGCATCTACCAGATAAGGCTCTGTTACTTTCTTCTGCATACCATTTTCAAGCATCTTCTCGAAAGAGACTTTACATTCAAACCAGTTGTGCATCTTTATTCTGTTTATATTAATTATTATCTTGTTTCTTCCGACAAAGGTAATAGCAATTTATAAATAAAACAATTGATAGCTATTTTTTCGGAAATGTATTTTCATGAATAATTTGTACTTTTATCGCCTTATTGAAAGAGAATAAAATCAAGATAAATAGAATTACATGAAGACATTACTTTCATTGCCACCTAATTTGGTGGACTGTTTTCATCAGATAGAAAAGGTATCAGAAGATGCTTGGTTTTGTACATCCGATCCTGTAGGTGCCCGGCTGGGTTCGGGAGGCGGAACTACCTGGCTGCTGGAATCGTGCTGGCAGAAAGAGCATAAGCCAGTTGATTTTGCTTCTTGGCTGGCTTTGGAAAAGCGTATCTTGTTGCATGCCGGCGGACAAAGTCGGCGTTTGCCTTCGTATGCGCCTTCGGGAAAGATTTTGACACCCGTTCCGGTGTTTCGTTGGGCTCGGGGACAACGGTTGTCTCAGAATCTGCTGTCGTTGCAGCTTCCGTTGTATCGGGAAATCATGCAAAAGGCACCGAATTCTTTGCATACATTAGTGGCCAGCGGAGATGTTTATATCCGGAATAGCGAGCCTTTGCAGGAAATTCCCGAAGCCGATGTCGTTTGTTATGGCTTATGGGTTGACCCGTCACTGGCAACCAATCATGGAGTCTTTGTCTCAGACCGGAATTGTCCGGACGAACTGGATTTTATGTGGCAAAAGCCTTCTTTGGAACAACTGGCTTCTTTGTCGGGTTCGCATTTGTTCCTGATGGATATTGGTATTTGGTTGTTAAGCGATAAAGCAGTCCGGCTATTGGCAGAACGCTCCAAGAAAGCCGACGGAAGTTGGAACTTCTACGATATGTATGGAGAATTCGGGTTGGCATTGGGGCGGAATCCGCAGGTAAAGGATGAAGCGTTGAATCAGCTGAAGGTGGTTATTCTGCCGTTGCCGGGAGGTGAGTTTTATCATTATGGGACGAGTAGGGAATTGATTTCTTCTACGTTGGCCGTACAGAACCTGGTGCGCGACCAGCGGGCCATTATGCATCGGAAAGTCAAACCGCATCCGGCAATGTTTATACAGAATGCCATACTGGATAAGCCTTTGACGGCTGATAATTCGGAAGTATGGATAGAGAATAGCCATGTGGCAGGAAAATGGCAACTGGCCAACAGACATATTATAACTGGTGTGCCACGAAACGACTGGAGTCTGACTTTGCCTGCCGGTGTTTGTGTAGATGTTGTTCCCTTGCGTGAATCTGCATTTGTGGCTCGTCCGTATGGCTTTTATGATGCCTTCAAAGGAAAACGCGATGATGCTTCAACACAATGGATGGGAAAACCGGTACAGGAATGGATGCAGGAACGCCAGGTTTCATTGCCCGATTTCTCGGATTTGCAGGAAGCGCCTATCTTTCCGGTTTGTTCCTCTGTCGAGGAATTAGGGCTTGGATTGCGTTGGATGATATCCGAACCTGAATTGATCGCCGGTAAAGAAGTCTGGGAGAAAGCCGAGAAGCTATCGGCAAACCAACTGTCTGATCAGGCCAATCTCTTGCGGCTGGTAGAACAACGGGATTCCTATTGTCGGGAAAACTGGCCGATGTTGGCCAAGAATCATGCGAAAAGTGTCTTCTATCAGTTGGATTTGGCCGATGCTGCCCAAGCCTTTGCGCATTATCGATTGCCACTGCCGGATATATTGCCTGCTGATGAACCGGTCATGAAGCGCATTCATAATTATATGTTCCGTTCGAAAGCCCATCAATTGGCCGGACAACCTTGGGAAGCTGAGCAACAGGCTGCCTTTGCTTTACTGCGCGATGGTTTGTTGCAGACGCTTGATTCGGATTTACAGCGTCCGCATCGGCAAGTTTATCCCGACCAGATCGTATGGGGAAGAAGTCCTGTCCGGATTGACTTGGCTGGTGGATGGACGGATACGCCTCCGTACTGTCTTTTCTCCGGAGGAAATGTGGTGAATGTGGCGATCGAACTGAATGGTCAACCGCCTTTACAAGTTTATATCAAGCCTTCTAAAGATTATCGGATTACCTTGCGCTCGATTGATCTGGGAGCCATGGAGCAGATTCAGACCTGGGAAGAATTGTCAGACTTCAATAAAGTGGGTTCGCCTTTCTCAATCCCGAAAGCGGCATTGGCTTTGGCCGGATTCTTACCCCGTTTTTCAGCGGATAAGTTCGCTTCCTTGGAAGAACAGCTGAAAGACTTCGGCAGTGGTTTGGAGATTACGTTGTTGGCTGCTATTCCGGCGGGTTCAGGCTTGGGAACAAGTTCTATCCTGGCAGCAACCGTTTTAGGTTCTTTGTCAGACTTCTGTGGATTGGGCTGGGATAAGAATGAAATCGGTAGCCGTACCTTGATTTTGGAACAGTTGCTCACCACCGGTGGAGGCTGGCAAGATCAATATGGTGGTGTGTTGCACGGTCTGAAGTTATTGCAGACCAACGATGGCTTTTATCAGCATCCGCAAGTCCGTTGGTTGCCTGAATATCTCTTCACAGATCCTTGTTATCAGTCTTGTCATATTCTGTATTATACGGGAATTACCCGGACGGCAAAGCACATATTGGCAGAGATTGTTCAGGGAATGTTTCTCAACAGTGCTGCTCATCTGCATATTTTAGGAGAGATGAAACGTCATGCCTTGGATATGTTTGAGGCGATTCAGCTGGGGAACTTCGAGCAGTACGGTCGTCTGGTAGGGAAGAGTTGGGAACAGAACAAGGCGCTTGATTCCGGAACGAATCCTCCGGCTGTGGAAGCCATTATCAATCGTATCCAGGACGAGGCTTTAGGTTATAAATTACCGGGAGCCGGCGGTGGCGGATATTTATATGTCGTAGCAAAAGATCCGGACGCTGCCCGTCGGATTCGGCAGACATTGATGACAAATCCTGCGAATGCAAACGCCCGCCTGGTAGAAATGAATCTTTCGAATAAAGGTTTGCAGGTAAGCCGTTCTTAATACAGATAAAAGCTTTTCCTGTCGCGCTGGGGTTTCCCGAAGTTTCGGGAAGCACTTTCCCGTCGCGCTGAGGTTTTCCGAAGTTTCGGGAAACACTTTCCCGTCGCGCTGGGATTTTCCGAAGTTTCGGGAAGCACTTTCCCGTCGCGCTGAGGTTTTCCGAAGTTTCGGAAAAGTAACCATTAAGAGAATGTGAAGAGGAGAAAGCGGGAGACAAAAAAAATCCCGGTTGCTTTCTTTTGGGGATAAGCAACCGGGATTATTATTATCTTATATGGGATGAGATTACATCATGCCACCCATTCCGCCCATACCCGGATTCATTGCCGGAGCAGCCGGAGTTTCTTCTTTCTTGTCTGCGATAACACATTCAGTAGTCAAGAACATACCAGCGATTGAAGCGGCATTTTCCAAAGCTACACGAGTTACCTTAGCCGGGTCGATTACACCAGCAGCACACAAGTTTTCGAAGCAATCCTTACGAGCGTTGTAACCGAAGTCGCCTTTGCCTTCTTTTACGCGCTGAACGATAACGGCACCTTCTTTACCAGCGTTAGCAACGATCTGACGCAACGGTTCTTCGATTGCACGTTTAACGATTTCGATACCCGTTGTTTCATCATCGTTTTCACCCTTCAAGCCTTCCAAGGCAGAGATAGCACGGATATAAGCAACGCCACCACCAGGAACGGTACCTTCTTCGATAGCTGCACGGGTTGCATGCAAAGCATCGTCAACACGGTCTTTCTTTTCTTTCATTTCAACTTCAGAAGGAGCACCTACGTACAGAACAGCTACGCCACCTGCCATCTTAGCCAAACGTTCCTGCAATTTTTCTTTATCATAATCAGATGTAGTATTTTCCATCTGCATTTTGATCTGACCGATACGATCCTGGATAGCTTGCTTGTCGCCTGCACCGTTTACGATAGTTGTGTTGTCTTTGTTAACAACGATCTTTTCAGCAGTACCCAGCATATCCATAGTAGCGCCTTCCAGCTTCATACCTTTTTCTTCAGAGATAACGATACCGCCAGTCAATACAGCAATATCTTCCAACATAGCCTTACGACGATCGCCGAAGCCCGGAGCCTTCACAGCACAAATCTTCAAAGAACCACGCAGACGGTTTACAACCAAAGTAGCCAAAGCTTCGCTGTCGATATCTTCAGCGATGATCAACAACGGACGACCGCTCTGAACTGTCGGTTCAAGAATTGGCAGCAAGTCTTTCAATACGGAGATCTTCTTGTCGTAGATCAGCACATACGGATTTTCCATCTGGCATTCCATCTTTTCAGTATCTGTTACGAAATACGGAGAGATGTAACCACGATCGAACTGCATACCTTCTACAACATCAACAGTTGTTTCAGTACCTTTGGCTTCTTCTACTGTGATAACGCCTTCTTTCTTTACCTTTTGCATAGCTTCTGCAATCAGTTTACCGATAGCTTCATCACCATTGGCAGAGATTTTGGCAACGTGTTCAACCTTTTCGAATTTATCGCCAACTTCTTCAGCTTGTTCAGCGATGCTTTCTACAACTTTAGCAACGGCTTTGTCGATACCACGTTTCAAATCCATTGGGTTTGCACCTGCTGTAACGTTCTTCAAACCAACACCGATGATTGCTTGTGCCAATACAGTTGCAGTAGTTGTACCGTCACCTGCGTTATCATTAGTCTTTGATGCTACTTCACGAACCAACTGAGCACCCATGTTTTCAAACTGATTGCTCAATTCGATTTCTTTTGCTACTGTAACACCATCTTTTGTGATGTGAGGAGCACCGAATTTCTTTTCGATAATTACGTTACGACCCTTCGGACCCAGAGTTACTTTAACGGCATTTGCCAATTCGTCCACACCTTTCTTCAAAAGGTCGCGGGCATCCATATCATATTTAATTTCTTTAGCCATGATTTTATTCGTTTTAAAATTGTTTGTTTGTAGGTTTTTATTTAGATGATTGCCAAAATATCAGATTGACGCATGATCAAGTACTTTTCGCCTTCGAATTCGACTTCAGTACCTGCATATTTACCGTATAATACAGTATCACCTTCTTTAACAACCATTTCTTCGTCTTTGGTTCCCTGACCAACGGCTTTCACTTCACCTTTTAACGGTTTTTCTTTTGCTGAATCCGGAATAATGATTCCACCTACAGTTTTTTCTTCTGCGGCAGCCGGCTTGATAAGCACGCGGTCTGCTAATGGTTTAATGTTCATATCTGTATAAGTTTTAATTTATAATTTTATAATCGACATTTACCGGAGTCTTTTTACGACTTCCGCTAATATCTCTACGAATAGTGTGCCAAACCGATTTGGGAAGATGACAGACTGTCAATATTGCCGAATCTGACAAATGCGGATATTTCCTCAGGACAACCTGTCAGTCTGCTTCCGCCATTGGAAGCATTTATCGGATGATCCGGGCATATCCTTCTTTACGAGCTTTCGGTTCGGCCGATGTTGTTGCCGGATAACCTAAAGCAATGGCTCCGATTCCGCCCAGACCTTCGGGAAGTTCCATTTCTTTCATCAGTTGTTTGCCTTCTTCGGTAGCGAACATTTCTATCTCTCGGTTAATCCAACAACTGGCAAGTCCTATGGCATGGGCGGCAAGCATCATGTTTTCGAGTACACAAGTTCCGTCTTGAATGGCAAACGGGCAGTCGGTTGGGGCGAAAACCAATACATAAGTTGGTGCATCGTAATAAGGATTTCCGCTTTTTCCGCGAACAGCCGCATTCATGGCTGCCAACTTTTCTTTCATTTGTTCTTGCTGTACAGCTACGATGAATGGAGATTGCCAGCCCATTCCAGTTGGAGCAAAGGTCCCGGCCCGTAATACGGCATTCAGTTCTTCGTCGGTAATTTGTTCAGGTAAATATTTACGGCAACTACGGCGTGTCTCAATGAGTTTTAAAATTCGTTTTCCATATCTTATAAAGAATTATTGTTATTATAATATGTACAGATAAATCTGTTCTTGCATACAAATATATAATGAGAAATCAATTTGACAAAAATACCGCATGGAACGATGGTATAATAATAAAGAAAGCAGGTAAAAGAAAATTAATCCTTTTGCCTGCTTTGATACATTATTCATTTGTGAGTTCCTTACTCTTCTGCATTTTTCTTCAGCCATTCCAGTCTGCGACAATCCGGAAGATGCTTTACTTTGAAATGCTCGAAGGTCACTTTAAAGCCTTTGCCGTCGGGCGAAGCGGCCATTAAACCAACCATGACCGGAATATTGTCTTGTAACCAAGCCGTACGCATCATGGTGTATTCCTTATCGTCGAGCGAATAGAAGATCTCAACTGCATCCAGGCGTCTAACTGCCTTGATCCAGATATAAGGAACCGGTTTGTCGAGCGTGATGACGCTCCAGTCCGATGTTTTGTGTGTAACAACCGTACTGATATTAAACTTACCATCGACAAACTCAATACCAGTTTTGATATAATTCTCGTGATCAATCCGCAGCATTAATCCTGCCTGATCAAAACGTTGCTTATAATCTCCAGTTACCTTTACTTTTACTTCAAATTCTCCTCCATAGGTAGTGTAGTAGAAAGGGGCATCATCTACTGTGAAGCCGTAATGCGAAATCCGCCAGTAATCACTTTGAGGTGTTACGAACATTGACAGCGAATTGTCTTTGATTTCCCATTCTTCCGGTTCATTGAACCATTGCATCTTCTCCAGCGACTGGGCTATCCCCATTTGGGAAGACACTAAAACCAATAAGGTAAAAAATAACTTTTTCATTGAATGCTAGTATAATTAAATATGAATGAATCAATCAATGGAATCTTTTCTTCATTTTTCATTTGGCAGTTTGTGTATAACTGCATTTTAAATTTACCTTTGCAAAGGTAAATGGCAAGATTAATTTGTACAATGATTATTAATAACCATTTTCGCTATGGATATTGTAAAGAAGCTGACCAACGAATTTTCACGACAGGATTTTACGAATTCAAGAGAAGATCTGGATGCCGGAGAACTGGATAAGTATAAAAGAATTGCTTCGGGATATGCCACAATTGAAAACGCCATTGCTGTATTAAGTGATATGCATGCCAATACCAGTTATATTTATTATGGTGATTTCTCTGACGTGTTAGGACTTGGAAAAATGACTGATAAAGAAGATCGTATTGGTTCTATTTGGGAAGAGGAGATCTTAAAGCTTGTTTCTCCGGATGATTTGCATAATAAATACTTGCATGAACTGCGTTTTTTCCATTTTGTGAAGCATTTGCCTAAAGGCCGTCGTCATCATTATTATTTGGCAAACAAGTTGCGGATGAAAGATTCTGCCGGTAATTACCATGCCGTTTTGCATCGTTTGTTTTATGTTCCCGAACCCAATGGGAATAGTTTATGGTTGGCTTTGTGTTTATATACTCCGTTGACCGTTGATTTGCCAAACGGGAGTGTGGTAGTCAATTCGGTAACAGGAGAAATGGAAGAGCTGGAGGTAAAGAAAGATTTAAAGATCTTGTCGGATAGGGAAAGACAAGTGCTCCGACTGATTGATAAAGGACTGATGAGTAAAAATATAGCAGAAAGACTTTCGATCAGTATCAATACGGTCAGCAGGCACCGGCAAGAGATTCTCAGTAAGCTTCAGGTTAAGAATTCCATCGAGGCTTGTCGGATTGCTAAAGATTTAGGACTTATTTAACTGTTACTTGAAGTTAGGAGACAGGCATTTCTCTTCAGATTGACATTCTGACACTTTGTCAATTTAACTGCCTTAAAACTGAGCTGTACGGTTCGGAGTACGGGCTTGTTTGATTTTATGCGATTCTCGCGAAGTTGAGATTTGTCAAAAAGAAAGTAAAAGGTATGTTTGTGTAAAAAAAGATTGTTGATCCAGTAAGTCCTGGGCAAGAAAAATAGATCTTGTTGGTTAGTAGCTGGATTTACTTTACTTTTTGACAGATTAAAAACAACTGGATTTGAATAAGAAAAAGGAAGGAAAACAGCCTCTCGGCAGGTGAAAAATTGCCGAAAAAGAGTGTTACGAACAAAATAAACGGGAATTATCTTCAAAATACCTGACTTTTTACGGGAAATCCTACTAGCTTTGAATAAATTCCCGGCGTGTTTTTGATAAAACATAGGCATGAATTGGGTTAAAAGTAGGCATAAATTCCTCCTTTGAGGACGAAAATAGGGGTGAAAACAGCTCTTTTTGCCTGTTTTTTGTGCAATATGATATAAATAGATGTTAGCAGATTAAGGCTGATTTTGTCTTACTGTTGGCTATCAACTGTAAAATCTTTCAAAGTGATCAAGTTGTTATTGCTATAGATGCAGGTAATAATCTTTGGCCAACGCTATAAAATCATCCGTGTAAACATGCCTTTCTTTCTCGATTGTCAAGGTATCTGCCTGGACTTCTGTAACCGGTGTGTCGGATATTTCTACCAGCAATCGTTTGGGGCGAGAAGTAGGAGTGGGCAGAACTGCCGTTTCTTTGTACAGGAACAAAGACTCCTTATATATAATAGGTAAGAGGATTTCCCGTTGGTCGAAAGGCAGGATCAAACAGAGTTTTCCTTGCGGGGCCAGAAGTTGCTTGCTGCCTTCAATCAGTTCTTCCAATGTGAGTGTATCCGTATGCCGTGCCTGATTACGTTGTTTGTCGGGGCATTTCAGTGAATCAATGAAATAAGGCGGATTGGAAACAATACAGTCATATTGGCGGATTCCGGCTGATTCGTTGACAAAATTGGCAAAAGAACGATGGAAAATCTGCAATCGGTCACCGAAAGGTGAGCGGTCGGCGTTTTCGCGCGCTTGGATACAGGCCGCTTCGTCTATATCCACTGCGTCGATTTCTGCCTGGCAACGCTGGGCCAGCATCAGACTAATCAGTCCGGTTCCGCAACCCACGTCGAGTATGCGTGTTATGTTTTCTACACAGCACCAGGCACCCAATAAAACACCGTCGGTACCTACTTTCATAGCACACTTGTCGTGCCAAACCGTAAATTGCTTGAACTGGAAATAAGGATTCGCCATCTTTTTTCTGATTACCAGCTGCAAAATTAGAGAGATTCTGCTATTTTTCGTACCTTTGGCACGTTTATTGTATAAAAAATTATACAACCGCTTAATTAGAAGTATGAAGAGTAAAAAGAAAATATTCTCCGCCTCCTCGTTTATAGCAGACGAGCCGATGGATATTGTAATACCCATTCTGACGAATTGTGATAACGATGAGGATTTTACGGAAGGGATTGACAAGCTGGAAAGCGAAGTTCCTATTTTACCGTTGCGTAATATGGTTTTGTTTCCCGGCGTGGCTTTGCCCGTTATGGTAGGCCGAACTAAATCAATGAACCTGATAAAAGACATGGGCAGTTCGAAATCGATGATAGGAGTAGTCTGCCAGCGAGATATGTCTGTCGAAGATCCGAACAAAGACGATTTGTATCCGATAGGTGTCATTGCCGACGTACTTAAAGTTATGGATGTATCGGACGGCATGACTACGGTTCTTTTACAGGGAAAGAAACGTTTTGAATTAAATGAACTGGTACAGGACGAACCATTCCTGAAGGGACGAATTACTTTATTGGACGAACATTTCCCGGCAAAATCAGATAAAGAATTCAAGGCTTTGCTATCTAATGTAAAGGATTTGATGATCAAGATCCTGATGGCAACCAACGAACTCGGACAACGGGAAATGGCCTATGCCATCAGAAATATTAATAATGCACTGTATCTGATTAATTATGCAAGTGCCAATCTTTTGAATGATGTAGCCAACAAGCAGCTGTTGCTGATGATGGATAGTCTGAAGGAACGCGCTTATAAGTTGCTTACTTTATTGAACCGGGAGTTTCAGCTGATCGAACTGAAGGCTTCTATTCAGATGAAAACGCAGGAAGATATTGATAAGCAGCAGAAGGAATATTTCTTGCAGCAACAGATCAAGACGATCCAGGAAGAACTGGGTGGCAGCGTGAATGATCGGGATGTACAGGAGCTGAAGGACAAAGCGGCTGATAAGATATGGCCGCAAGCCGTTGCCGAGATTTTCGACAAAGAACTTCATAAGCTGCAACGCCTGCATCCGCAGTCTCCGGATTATTCGGTGCAGATGCAATATGTACAGACCATTGTCGGTTTGCCATGGGAAACCTATTCGACAGACAATTTTAACTTGAATCATGCCCGTCGGGTATTGGATCGGGATCATTATGGTTTGGAGAAGGTAAAGGAACGTATTATTGAACATTTGGCTGTATTGAAGCTGAAGAAAGATATGAAGTCGCCTATCATCTGCTTGTATGGTCCTCCGGGAGTCGGAAAGACTTCTTTGGGCCGCTCTATTGCAGAAGCATTGGGCCGGAAGTATGTACGTGTTTCCTTGGGTGGTTTGCACGACGAAGCAGAAATCAGAGGCCATCGCCGGACATATATTGGGGCTATGTGCGGACGAATCCTTAAGAATATACAGAAAGCAGGAACTTCCAATCCGGTATTTATATTGGATGAGATCGACAAGGTTTCGAGCGACTTTAAAGGTGATCCGGCTGCTGCTTTGCTGGAGGTACTTGATCCGGAACAAAACAGTGCATTCCATGACAACTACCTGGATATGGACTACGATTTGAGCCATGTGATGTTTATTGCTACGGCCAACAATCTGAATACAATTTCCCAACCTTTATTGGATCGTATGGAGCTGATCGAGGTAAGTGGCTATATTCAGGAAGAAAAGGTAGAGATAGCATCGAAACATCTGATCCCGAAAGAAGCCGAGATTCATGGATTGAATAAGAAGGAAGTGAAGTTGCCGAAGAAAACAATCCAGGCGATCATCGAATCCTATACACGCGAGAGTGGTGTACGTGAGCTGGATAAGAAGATTGCCAAGCTGATGCGTAAGCTGGCTTATAAGAAAGCCTCGGATGAAGTGCTCCCGGCACAAATCAAACCGGAAGATTTGCACGATTATTTAGGACCGATAGAATATACGCGTGATAAATATCAGGGTAATGACTATGCCGGTGTGGTGACAGGTTTGGCATGGACGGCTGTTGGTGGCGAGATCCTGTTTGTTGAAACCAGCTTGAGTAAAGGCAAAGGCGGCAAACTGACGTTGACCGGTAACCTGGGTGATGTCATGAAGGAATCAGCGATGCTGGCATTGGAATACATTCATGCGCATGCTCCTTTGTTTGGTATAGCAGAAGACCTGTTTGACAATTGGAATGTTCATGTCCATGTACCGGAAGGAGCTATTCCCAAAGATGGTCCGAGTGCCGGTATTACCATGGTAACTTCTTTGGTTTCGGCTTTCACGCAGCGGAAGGTGAAGAGTAATCTGGCGATGACAGGCGAAATTACTTTGCGTGGAAAAGTTCTTCCGGTAGGAGGTATCCGAGAGAAGATTTTGGCGGCTAAACGGGCCGGCATCAATGAGATTATTTTGTGTAAGGAAAATCAGAAAGACATTGATGAAATCAAACCGGAATATTTGAAAGGGGTTACATTCCACTATGTAAGCGATATTCAGGATGTCATTAAATTGGCTTTGTTGGACGAGAAGGTAGCGAATCCGTTATTTTGATCGGATGATAATATAAGGTAGAAGTCATGTATAAAATCAAACTCGTGGGTTGGGTTTTATACATGACTTCTGCTTTGTTTTTTACGATGTTTTGATTTCGGTTATTGCGAAATTGATTGATTTTCCTTTTCTTTGCAAAGAATTAATAAACGGCAGAGAGAAACGGATGAGACTGAAGGAACGGATATATTATGTTTTGGTATTGATAGCGAGCTTTCTGGTTTTGCTATCGGTAATTGTTCCTCATCATCACCATGCCGATGGTTCTCCTTGTTATGAATGGTTATGGTATGGAGCCGCTTCGGATGCGCATACGCATTCCCATGGTGGAGATCATGATCATGCAACCGACTGCACACATAATCAGGCATTAAAACCAGCTATTGAGAAACATGTAGTAGGTGAAGATATACACCTTTGGCTGGTTCCTATATTTTCCTTTTTTTATTTACTTCGTCGACAAGATTCAGACTGGTTATCTGCTCTTTTTGAACAAGGGCGAACCGTCTATCAGGAGACGTTGTATACCTCGTGGATACCACGGGCTAAAGGACTTCGTGCTCCTCCTTCCCTGATTTGATCCGATGTTATGATATAATAGACTGTTTGTATGTCTGTTGTATCGATTGTTTAGAAGACAAGACTTATTGGAAGTCCGGTCTTCAGAGGAATATAACAATTAATCAAATCAGAAAACAAATGAAGAAAATATATTTCGTATTCTTGGCAACTGCCTATTTATTGGCGGGTTGTCAGGCAAAGAGTGTGCATACAGAGCATGATCATGAACATCATCATGAAGAAGAAACCGAACATGCACACGAGGAACATAATCATGAACATGATCACGAACACGGAGAAGATGAACATAATCATGAACATGAAGAAGCCGGAGAAAGTCATGCAGCCGGCGAGATCGTATTCAAGAAGGCAAATGCCGAAGCTATCGGTTTGCAGACGGAAGAAATGACTCCGGCAGCCTTTTCAGAAGTATTGAAAACAAGTGGTCAGATTCAGGCTGCGCAAGGTTCGGAATCAGTAGTTGTAGCAACAGTTCCAGGTGTGGTAACCTTAGGAACAACCCGTTTAATGGACGGAACGGCTGTACAAAAAGGACAAACTATTTTATCTCTGGCTTCACGGACATTATCGGATGGTGATGTAGCCTTGCGTTTGAAGAATGCTTACGAGACAGCTCGGAAAGAATATGAACGAATGAAAGGGTTGGTAGCCGACAAGATCGTTTCCGAAAAGGACTTTGAACAGGCTCGTTTGGCCTATGAGAACGCTAAGGTTGCCTACGAAGCTGTAAATGGAAAACATTCATCCAATGGTGTGGCTGTTACGGCAACGATGAGTGGTTTCTTGAAGAATATTCTGGTAAAAGAAGGTGATTATGTAGCCGTAGGTCAACCTTTGGCAACGATTTCTCAGAATAATCGGTTGGTATTACGGGCCGATGTGTCGGAAAAGTATTATGCGCATATTCCGATGATGCGTTCTGCATATTTTAAGACACCGTATGATGACCAGGTTTATAAGTTGGACGAGTTGAACGGTCGTTTCCTTTCGTATGGTAAATCTTCTGCCAATAATTCATTCTATATTCCTGTCTTGTTCGAGTTTGATAACAAAGGAGCAATCATACCGGGCTCGTTTGTAGAAGTCTATTTGCTGGGTAATCCGATAGAGTCGGTACTAAGTGTTCCGCATAGTGCTTTGGTAGAGGAACAGGGTTTATTCTTTGTTTACATCCGTCTGGATGAAGAATGTTATAAGAAGCAGGAAGTTTCTTTAGGAGCAGACAACGGCGAACGTGTCCAAATACTTTCCGGACTGAAAGCCGGTGATCAGGTCGTTACGAAGGGGGCTTATCAGATTAAGCTGGCATCGGCATCCAATGCTATTCCGGCTCACAGCCATAGTCATTAAACGAAATCGATACGGATATGCTGAATAAAATTATACATTATTCATTGCACAACCGGCTCGTCGTTTTGGTGTGTGCCGTGTTGTTGCTGATAGGCGGAACTTATACTGCCTATCATACGGATGTGGATGTCTTTCCGGATCTGACAGCGCCTACAGTCGTTGTTATGACGGAAGCAAATGGAATGGCACCGGAAGAAGTAGAACGTTTGGTTACTTTTCCGGTAGAAACAGCTGTCAACGGAGCTACGCATGTACGTCGGGTCCGTTCTTCTTCAACAACGGGTTTCTCGGTTGTCTGGGTGGAATTCGACTGGGGAACGGATATTTATCTGGCCCGTCAGATTGTATCGGAGAAGTTGGCAATTGTAACGGATGATCTTCCTCAGAATGTGGGTCGCCCGACAATGGGACCGCAGTCTTCTATCTTGGGAGAAATGATGATTATCGGATTGACTTCGGATACGACTTCTTTGCTCGATGTACGGACCATGGCCGACTGGACCATTCGTCCGCGACTCCTTTCTACCGGAGGTGTTGCCCAGGTGGCTGTTATCGGTGGCGACATCAAGGAATATCAGATCTTATTGGATCCGGCACGGATGAAACATTATGGAATTGGTTTGGATCAGGTCTTATTGGTTTGCCGCCAGATGAATCAGAATGCCAACGGTGGTGTCTTGTATGAATATTCTAATGAATATATTATACGTGGAGTCTTGACGACAACGAAAGCCGAAGAATTGGCAAAAGGAGTGGTAGCTATGACACCGGATAATACTCCGATTCTGCTGGAAGATATTGCGACGGTAAAAATCGGCGGTAAACAACCGAAGTTAGGTCTGGCTTCCGAGCGAACTAAACCGGCTGTCCTGGTAACCGTTACAAAACAACCGAATACCAGTACCATTGAACTGACGGAGAAGTTGGATGCCGTGATGGCGGATTTGCAGAAGAATTTGCCGAGTGATGTACATGTCTCAACAGATATTTTCCGTCAGAGCCGTTTCATTGATAGCTCGATTAATAATGTCAAGAACAGTTTGTTTGAGGGAAGTTTCTTCGTGATCATCGTCCTCTTCCTTTTCCTGATGAATGTGCGTACAACGGTAATCTCGCTGGTAGCTTTGCCGCTTTCGTTGCTGGTTTCTATTCTGACGTTGCATTACCTCGGATTAACCATCAATACGATGAGTTTGGGTGGTATGGCAATTGCCATTGGTTCGTTGGTGGATGACGCGATTGTGGATGTGGAGAATGTATATAAGCGATTACGCCAGAATCGGTTATTACCGGTAGAACAACAGCGCCCGACGAAAGATGTTGTCTTTGATGCTTCGCGGGAAGTACGTATGCCGATCCTGAATTCAACCTTGATCATTGTGGTGAGCTTTGTTCCCTTGTTTTTCCTGACGGGGATGGAGGGTCGTATGCTGGTTCCGCTGGGAATTGCTTTTATCGTAGCTTTGTTTGCTTCGACGGTGGTAGCCTTGACATTGACTCCGGTTTTATGCAGTTATTTGTTGGATCGAAAAGGAGAGAAACCAACTCAAGATGCCTGGGTTGCGAGAAAGCTGCGTGGTGTATATGAGAAGGCTTTGCTTTTCTCCATTCATCATAAACAGGCCGTTTTGGGTTCTACCATAGTTGTATTTGTCGTTGCTTTAGGATTATTCTTTACATTGGGGCGCAGCTTCTTGCCTCCATTTAATGAGGGATCATTTACGATTAATGTCAGTTCATTGCCGGGTATTTCCTTGGAAGAGTCGGATAAGATTGGGCGCCGGGCAGAAGAATTACTGTTGCAGGTGCCGGAAATCCAGACGGTGGCCCGCAAGACCGGACGTGCTGAGTTGGATGAACATGCCTTAGGTGTGAATGTCAGTGAGATTGAGGCTCCGTTTGAGTTGAAAGACCGTTCGAGAGCGGAAGTAACGAATGATGTCCGTGAGAAGTTATCGACTATCTCGGGAGCAAATATTGAGATAGGTCAGCCGATATCTCATCGTATTGACGCAATGCTTTCGGGTACGGAAGCGAATATCGCCATTAAGTTGTTCGGAACGGACCTGAACCGGATGTTCCAGATCGGGAATCAGATTAAGGATGCGGTAAAGGGAATTGAAGGATTGGTGGACCTGAAAGTGGAGCAACAGATCGAACGGCCGCAGTTGACGATTACACCGAAGCGTGACATTTTGGCTAAGTTCGGTATTCCGCTGCCGGAGTTCCAGGAATATGTGAATGTCATGCTTAGTGGCGAAGTAGTCAGCCAGGTATATGATGACGGAAAGACTTTCGACTTGACGGTCAAGACTTCCGATGAGAGTAGGGCGACGATGGACGATATCCGCAATCTGATGATCGATGCCAACGGTACTAAAGTGCCCTTGAGCTATGTGGCTGAGATTCGTTCGGCTGCCGGACCGAATACGATTAACCGCGAGAATGTACGCCGAAAGATTGTGATCAGTGCCAATGTTTCGGAGCGGGACTTGCGGGGCGTGGTAAATGATATCCAGCAGGCGGTGAATGAAAAGATTGTTCTTCCCGAAGGTTATCATATCGAGTACGGCGGACAGTTTGAGAGTGAACAGGCGGCTAGCCGTACTTTGTTGCTTACTTCGCTGATGTCATTGCTCGTTATCTTCCTTTTATTATATCATGAGTTCAAAGATGCCCGCGAGAGTGGCGTGGTGATGATCAATCTGCCGTTGGCTTTGATCGGTGGCGTGTTTATCTTGTGCCTGACTTCGGGCGAAATTAGTATTCCGGCGATTATCGGATTTATTTCCCTCTTCGGAATCGCGACGCGCAATGGTATGTTGTTGATCAGTCATTATACCCAGTTGCGAAGCGAAGGCATGGCGTTGCAGCAAGCCGTTGTGCAAGGTTCGCTGGATCGTCTGAACCCGATTCTGATGACGGCTTTGAGTTCGGCTTTGGCGCTGATTCCATTGGCAGTGAACGGCGATCTGCCCGGTAATGAAATCCAAAGTCCGATGGCGACGGTCATCTTGGGAGGATTGCTTTCTTCTACCTTCCTCAACGGGTTTATCATTCCAATCATTTATCTACTTATGAATAAAGAGGAGAAACAGACATGCTAAGAAAACAGCTATTTACAATCGCTTTATGCTTCGGCTTCTCGGCAGCCTTCTCGCAGGAAGTCTGCCGGCCGCAGACAATGGATGAACTGCTCCAGTTGATCGAGCAGAACAATAAGGATTTGAAGGCAGGGGCTTCGCAGACGGAAGCCTTCAAATGGCAGGCACGGACCGAGAATAATTTGCCCGACCCCGAAGTAACGTATTCGCATCTGTGGGGAAACAAGGAAGGCATGGGTTTCACGGGCGAGTTCATTGCCAGTCAGTCGTTCAACTTCCCGACGCTTTATGCTCAGCGCAACAAACTGAACGAATCGCGTTTCCGTTCGCTAGATGCTCAGTATGCCGTTTCGCGCCAGCAGATTCTGTTGCAGGCACAGCAGGCTTGCCTCGACTTGATCTATCTGAATCAGTTGCAGACTTTGCTGGATGAACGTCTGGCAAATGCCGAGGCCTTGAGCCGTTTCTATGCTTCGCAGCTGGAAAAGGGAGCGACCAATATTATCGAAACGAATAAGATCGACCTGGAGTTGCTGAATGCCCGCAATGAGGCGCGGCAGAACGAGGCGGCACGCCAGGCGAAACTGGAAGAACTGACTGCCTTGAACGGCGGCGTTCCGGTGGCATTTGCCGATACGGTTTATCGGTCAGCTTGGGAATATCCGTCCGATTTCGAAGCTTTCCGGGTGGAAGCCTTGGCTTCGTTGCCCGAAATGCAGGCGTTGCAAAGCGATCAGGCAGCGGCATCGCGTTCGGTGACGGTCAGCAAGCAACAATGGTTGCCCAACTTGACATTAGGATACCGGATGAATCCTTCGAGTGGTGGCGACCGTTATAACGGCGTGTTGGTGGGCATTTCGATTCCGCTTTTCTCCAATCGGGGGAAAGTAAAGCAAGCCAAGGCCGAACGTTTCTATGCCGAAACCAAGGTACAGAGTTTTACGGATACCGAGACGGCGGCTTTGCGCCAAGTGTGGGTGCAGGCAGGGAAACTGAAGGCGTCGGCCGACGAATACGCTTCGGTGTTGCGGCAGCAGAATAATATCGCGTTGCTGAACAAGGCGATCCAGGCCGGGCAGATTTCGATGATCGAATACTTCGTCAACGTAACGACTTTTTATCAAAGTATGCAGAACTACCTGCAGTTGCAGAATGAATATCAGAAAGCGATGGCGCAGCTCTATCGCTTCCGCTTATAACCGGGAAAATCGGAGAAAAGCTCTGTCGCTTCGGCTGACAGGGCTTTTTTTCTAAAAAAAGGGATTTCATCCCGGCTGACGATGCTTTTTTCAGAAAAAATCGGCTTTCATCCCGGCTGACAGGGCTTTTTTTCTGAAAAAAAGGCTTTCATCCCGCCCGACAGCCCTTTTTTTGAAAAAAATCGGCTTTCAGCGCTCCCGACAGTGCTTTTGGGAAGAAAAATGTACATTCGGGCGTCCCGAAAGTCCTTTTTTAGGAAAAAATCGGGTTTCGGGGCTCCCGAAAATGCTTTTTTCAGAAAAAATGCGCTTTCGGGGCTTTTTTGGGTATCGTAGATGCAGTATTTGTGCTTTCTTCGCATTTTACAGACAAAAGATTTCGGAAAGATGAGCGAACAGGAGTTGGCTGAAGGTTGTAAAAAAGGAGACAACCGGGCGCGCAAGGAGCTGTATGAGCTTTTTGCCCAGCCGATGCTATGCCTTTGTTTTCGCTACGTCGCCGATTTGGAACAGGCGCAAGACTTGCTGCACGACGGCTTCCTGAAAGTCTTTTCGTCGATTTCTTCCTATACTTACCAGGGAGAAGGCTGCCTACGAGCGTGGATGAGCCGGGTATTTACCAATCTGGCGTTGGGCTTTCTGCGAGCCAATAAATTATTGCCTTCGCTGGTCCCGCTGGAAACGATAGCGGATACCGCAGACGAAACGGACGAAACGGATGCCAACCGTCTGCCTATCGATGTATTGATGCGCCTTGTGTCGGAACTTCCGCCGGGCTATCGCACGGTATTTAATCTTTATGTGTTTGAGGAGTGGTCGCACAAAGAGATTGCCGCTTATTTGCATATACAGGAGAAATCATCGGCCTCGCAACTTAATCGGGCGCGTAAAATGCTGATGGAACGAGTAAGAAACTATCTAAAATCAACAGAATAATGGAAGAAAAGCAGCATGACATCATCGAAGTCTGTCGCAGGCGGAAAGAAGAATTCCGGCTTCCATTGCCTGTGGACGGATGGGAACGCCTCGAAGCCGACCTGAAAGAACTGGAGAAACCGGCGCGCCGTCGGTCTGTCTGGTGGCGTTGGCTGGCGGCAGCAGCGTTGTTGGCAGGAATTACTTTCTCCGGTTGGTGGCTGTGGCAAATGCCGGAGGTTGAACCGTTGCCGGAAGAAGTCGTGACAGAATCCGTTCCCGAAGAGGTCCGTCCGATTATTCCCGAGGTGGAAGTCTTGCCTTTGGCGTATCTTTCCGTATCGGAAGAAGAATTTCCATTGCATTCCGTCGCTATTCCGGAAGAAAAGAAAGAATCTATTCCTGAAGATCCGGAGATTGTTTCATCATCCGAAGAAGCGGAAGAGACAGAAGAAGCTATGCCAGAAACATCGGTGTGGACATTGCCTGAAGAAGTGCAACCCCGTCGCCGCAAAGGAAGCTGGTTGTTTGGTTTGGCAGCCGGTGGAAGCGGGGCGATGAACCTTTCGTTGGCTTCGGCAGACAATGATTATGTGGCACAAGATCCTACGCAACCGGGAGGTGATGGCAGTTATGGAGACGGCGATGAGGATAAACCGGAAGAAGACTTGCAAACCCGCGGATTGTCGGCCGTATCAGGTATACGAGAGCCGTCATTCGATTATCATCATCGTCTGCCGATCTCGTTTGGCTTGTCGGCACGCTATGCCTGGAAACCGGATTTAGGCATAGAAACGGGGCTGACATACACCTGGCTTTATTCGTCGTTACGTTCGGGAAGCTACCGGATGGGTGAACAATCGCTGCATTATCTGGGAATACCTCTCAAACTGAACTGGACATTTTGGCGGAAAGATAATCTGTCGTTCTATATGTCGGGTGGCGTGTTACAGGAATATTGCGTGTCGGCGCGGAGACGATTTGTCGGCGAGCCGTCTCATTCTTTGCCGGTCAACCGGTGGCAAACATCCATACAAGGTGGATTAGGATTCCAGGTGCAGGTTTATAAATCATTCTCCATCTATCTCGAACCCAACTTTGGATATTACTTTGATATGCTGGGAACCAACCGGGTTGAAACCTACCGGACCGAGAATCCGTTGAATATCGGGCTACAAATCGGTGTCAGGTTTGGCAAATAATCCCGAAAAGTATTACTTTTGCAGGTAATAATAAGTTAAACTAAAAACGACAATTATGAGTGAATTGAAGCAAATAGCAGCAATGCCGTGGGAAGACCGTCCGGAAGGTTGTACAGACGTGATGTGGCGTTATTCAAAGAATCCGGTGATCGGCCGTTATCATATCCCGACATCCAACAGTATCTTCAACAGTGCCGTTGTTCCGTTCAAGGATGGTTATGCCGGAGTTTTCCGTTGCGACAACAAAGCTGTACAGATGAATATCTTTGCCGGCTTCAGTAAAGACGGTATTAACTGGGAAATCAATCATGAACCGATCCAGTTTAAAGCCGGAAATACGGACATGATTGAATCAGAATATAAATACGATCCGCGTGTAGCTTGGATTGAAGACCGTTATTGGATTACCTGGTGTAATGGTTATCACGGACCGACCATCGGTATTGCTTATACCTTCGACTTCCAGGACTTCTATCAGTGCGAGAATGCTTTCTTGCCGTTTAACCGTAACGGTGTGTTGTTCCCGCAGAAGATTAACGGTAAATATGCCATGTTGAGTCGTCCGAGTGATAACGGTCATACTCCGTTTGGTGATATTTACATCAGCTATAGTCCGGATATGAAGTACTGGGGTGAACATCGTTGTGTGATGAAAGTAACTCCTTTCCCGGAAAGTGCTTGGCAGTGCCTGAAGATCGGTGCCGGATCTGTTCCTTTCATGACAGAAGCTGGTTGGTTGATGTTCTATCATGGCGTTATCCAGACATGTAACGGTTATCGTTATTCAATGGGTGCGGTTATTCTGGATAAAGAGAATCCGGAAAAGGTACTGTACCGTACTCGCGATTATATCCTGGCTCCGGCAGCTCCTTATGAATTACAGGGCGATGTGCCTAATGTTGTATTCCCGTGTGCCGCTTTGCAGGATGGCAAACGAGTAGCCGTTTATTACGGTGCGGCTGATACAGTAGTTTGTATGGCATTCGGTTATATCGACGAAATTATCGAGTTTGTAAAGACACATTCAATCGTTTAATTGAATCCTAAAAAAGCCGGCGTATTTTCATCAAAATGCGCCGGCTTTTTGTGTAAATACGCCGGCTTTTCATTCAAAACCAACGTATATTGAAAATGATTCCCTTGAGGATCGAAAACGATTCTCGTTTATTTTGAGGGGAGGCTTTATTCAATTGCTATTTCTTCCCATTTCCCGTTCACTAATTCACAAGTTGTTTTGAAGCCTTTCGCTTGGAGAAGTTCGAAAGCTTCCTCGCGTCCGTCGTTGACAAGATCCGGATAATGGCTGTCTGAATTGACCATGACTGGGATATGACGTTCGCGGATGGCATCCAGAAACTTTTCGTGCGGATAAATTTCCTGTTTCTTCTTCAGGTTTTTCGTATTGATTTCGGCAATCAATCCTTTCTCGGCAATCAAATCCAGATAAGCAAACAGTTCTTTGGTGTACCAGTCGGCTTCCAGCGAGAAGCCTTTGTATCGTTGCCCGTTCATATAGATTTTATCCAGATGACCAACGATATCAATGCCACCGGCTTCCACCATCGCACAGGAAGAATCGTAGTAATGCTTGACTAATTTCCGGATATCTCCTTCGTAATGCAAATCGACACCACGGGCAAAATCGCTGAACGAACCGTCGATGCACATCATGTTTTCTTCAGCCAGCGGATAGGCGATGGGGAGAAAATGGATTGAACCGATCCGATAATCAAGCGGCAGACTGGTAAAATAATCAATGGAAGCATTGTAACTTGCGTCCAGATAATCTACTTCCAATCCGGTATAAATCTCCAATTGTCCGGCATACTTTTCCTTCAGTCGGTTGATCTCTTCCAGATATTCATTCATGTCGTCTTTCGACATGTTCCAAAAGGTTTCAAAGGGCAGGGGAGAATGCGATGAAAATCCATACGCCCGAAATTGATGCTGGATGGCGAATTTGACAAAATCTTCCGGGAAACTTCGTCCGTCACAAAAGTTACAATGGCTATGATAATTGCTAAGTTGCATAAGTTGTTTGATCTTTATTGCTGTTTCTGCTGTAAAGTTAATGGATTTATGTGAGCCGGAAATACGATTCCCGGCTTTTCTTTGTTTGGAATCAATCGACACGCATCAGGCGGTAGTAAGCCGGCTTGATCTTCTCTTCCGCTTCCTGGTAAAGACGGTTTATGGTTTCCACATCCAATCCTTTTTGTTCCCATTCTGCCTGATGGCGGGCAAACAGATCATAGATTTCATTCCATACTGGCATTAATGTTTGCATGTAACCGGTTCCTTGGGCATTCCAAAGCTCAGACCAGTGAATATATTTCTGTCCGTTGCCTCGATGGATGGGATAGGCCTGTGTCTTTAGCAGAGTCGCAAAATAACATAGAGGAGCCGTCTTGAATTGCGGACTGTACAAAACCAGTTCCGGTTGCTTTTCACCCAGCTTTACCCAAAGAGGCAACGCGATGGCTGTAGGTGGATAACCCAATTCGGTCCACATCGTTGTCAGTTCCGGATTCATTCCTTTCTTTACCCCTTGGATCACGATGGATGCCGTACTTTCGAATCGGGGAATCAAATCCTGTTCGAGTTGCCATTCCGTGTTCTTCTCCTCTTTCATGTCTTTTCGGAACAAGCTATGATAAAATGAATGGGATACTTCTTGGAAGATTGAGCGAGGAGTCAGTCCTTGCGGATAGATATCGGCGAAAATCTTTTTGGCACTTTCATAACGGATATAGCCGTACCCTTCATCTTTTCTGCCTTCAAAGGAGAAATTCGTATAGACAAGATACCCGTCGGGTGCCAAATTCGGGTCATTTACATCCTTTTTATAGTAGCGTGTGTTGTTTGTCTCATAATAAGCAGCCCCACCATAGGCATCAATGATGCCAAAATTAGCCTCTACTCGCATCGGACGAGATAGGGTATCGAGAAAATGTTCGAAATCCTGTTGGTTCTTACATATTTCCAATGCACGTCGCATCAGGCGACCTTCATGATCCATTTCCTGTACATCGTCGTCTTTCAGATTGAAAGATGCGGTATTCATGATCGCAAATCCGGCTTCATTAACGCCTGTCCAGATATCATAATCCGTCGAATCACTGTTTGCCAGCCCGAGGAAATTATAATTTTCTCCCTTTTCAAATGTAATATGATTATAACGTGTTCCCGTATCGCGATGCTTCCACATCAGCGGACGGCCGTCGGGCGTCGCTTTCCCGGAAACAATCACGGAGGTACAAGCATTACCTGCTTCGTGAAGCAGCAAACCTCCCAAAAAGAGGTAGACAAATAGAATTCTTTTCATTGTATATCGTTTATCAGGAACAAAGTTATTCAAATGCTTTGAATTATTTATGTATGAGGCTGATTAATTATTGAAGGGAAGAGGTTGAATAAAAAATCTCCGATATTGTAAGTACCGGAGATTCTTTTGTATGATTCGTGAAGTTGTATCAAGAAGACTGGCTGGCGCCGCCCATGATGTCGAGCAATTCGTTGGTAATGGCCTGCTGACGAGTCTTGTTGTACTGCAAGGTAAGTTGACGGATCAACTCATTGGCATTATCGTTGGCTGTTTGCATAGCCATCATACGAGCCGCATGTTCGGAAGTGGTCGTATCAAGCAACGTTGTATAAATTTGCAGATCCAACATCTTCGGGAACAATAGCTGTTGTAATTCATAAACCGAAGGCTCCAGAATATAATCTGTTGCATACGCTGTATTGTCAACAGACTTTGTTTCTTCCTGAATAGATAGCGGTAGATATATTTTATGCGTCAGGATTTGCTGTACCATGTTTTTGAAGTGATGGTATAACAAGTCTATCTGATCAACTTGCTTACTGATGTATAACTCCCGTAGTCGTGCTGCCAGCTTGGCAACCTTTTCATATTCCAGGTTATCAGCGATGGAAATAAACTCATCATGATAATCATATCCTGCCTTTTGCAGTTCTTTGGCTATTTTTTTACCCACAGGATAAAATTCAATATGAACTTGCTGGGCTTTATACGACTGGATTAACTCTTCTAACGACTTCCAAACATTGGCGTTGAAACTACCGCACAAGCCCGTATTGGAAGAACAAACCACAATGGCTACGTTCTTAACCTCACGCCGGACTGTATAAGGTGAATCGAATTCTTGTTCGGCAGCCAGCAGACTTTGCAGAATATCCGTCAGCTGCTCAGCGTAAGCCAGCGTCCGTTCGGTTGCTGCTTGCGTATGATGCAGTTTGGCCGAAGCTACCATTTTCATGGCAGCTGTGATCTTCTGCGTACTCTGGATCGAATTAATCCGATTTTTAATCTCTTTCAATGAGGCCATAGTCGTCTGTTATTTTTTATAAGAAGCTGCTATCTGTCGGGCAGTTTCTTCCAGTATCGTTGTTATTTCGTCGTTGATCGTTCCTTGCTTCAATACATCCAACACATCATGCTGGTGATTTACTTGCAATGACTCCAGGAATGAATTCTCAAATTCATGTACTTTATTCAAAGGTACATCACGCAATAAGCCTTTTGTTGCACAGTATAAGATAGCAATTTGTTTCTCAACCGGCATCGGACTATATTGCGGCTGGATCAACAGCTGTGTATTCTTCTGTCCTTTGTCGATGGTAAAGGCTGTAACCGGGTCCATTTCCCCGCCGAACTTAGCGAAAGATTCCAGTTCACGGAACTGAGCCTGGTCAATCTTTAACGTACCAGCTACTTTCTTCATCGCCTTCAACTGGGCATTACCACCTACACGAGAAACGGAAATACCTACGTTGATAGCCGGACGGTTACCTTGATTAAATAAATTCGTTTCCAAGAAAATCTGACCATCGGTAATAGAAATTACGTTAGTCGGAATATAGGCTGATACATCACCGGCCTGAGTCTCGATGATCGGTAGTGCTGTTAATGAACCACCACCTTTAACGCGAGATTTCATGCTGTCGGGCAGGTCGTTCATCTGGCAGGCTACTTCCTGCTGGTTGATGATACGGGCTGCACGCTCCAGCAAACGGGAGTGCAGATAGAAAATATCACCCGGATAAGCTTCACGACCCGAAGGACGACGTAAGATCAGAGAAACTTCACGATAGGCAACAGCCTGCTTTAACAAGTCATCATATACAACCAAAGCATGACGGCCGCTGTCGCGGAAATATTCACCGATAGCAGCACCGGCAAAAGGAGCAAAATACTGCATGGCAGCCGGATCAGACGCAGTTGCACTGACAACGACTGTATAATCCATAGCTCCCTTTTCCTGTAGCGTATTTACAAGGGCGGCAACGGTAGAACCTTTCTGACCGATAGCTACGTAAATACAATATACCGGATTCCCGGCTTCATAAGCGGCCCGCTGGTTAATGATTGTATCAATGGCAATCGCCGTCTTTCCTGTCTGACGGTCGCCGATGATCAACTCACGCTGGCCACGTCCGATAGGAATCATGGCATCGATAGCCTTGATACCTGTCTGCAACGGTTCATTTACCGGCTGGCGGAAGATTACTCCCGGCGCCTTTCTTTCCAGCGGCATCTCGCAGGTTTCACCAGTAATTTCTCCTTTTCCGTCGATCGGATTTCCTAACGGATCAATTACACGGCCTATTAAGTTTTCATTTACATTGATAGAAGCAATTCGGCCTGTACGTGTAACGGTATCACCTTCCTTAATCAGATCGGTAGGACCTAACAGTACGGCACCGACGTTGTCTTCTTCCAAATTCATGACGATGGCTTCCATGCCATTGTCAAAGCGGAGCAATTCATTGGCTTCAGCGTTGTCCAGTCCGTAGATACGAACCACACCATCGCTCACCTGCAATACGGTACCCACTTCTTCCAGTTGGATACTCGTATTGATTCCTTCCAGTTCTTTCCGAAGGATATCTGAAACTTCGCTGATTTTTATCTGGTCTGTCATATTTTCAGTTTTATTTTCTTTGCAGTAACTGCTCGCGGATATGCTTCAACTGAGATGCATAGCTGGCATCCAGACGATAATTCCCGATTTGCAAGCAGAAACCACCAATTAGTTCCGGTTTCACTTCTCCAGAAAACTCGATAATATTTCCGGTTTCCTGCTGAAGCTTCTCTATTAAATGCTTTTGCGTATTTTCCTGAATAGGAGTCGCCGCACTGAATCGAATTCGAGTAATTTTCTTTTCCTTCCGGTACAGATAAATAAAGAAGTAGACGATGAGAGGTAAACAGCTTTCGCGTTTATGGCTCAATACCATGTGTATGAACTTCCGGTATAAATCACAAACTTCTATTCCACCAGCATGGATCAACAACTTTTCTTTATCTGCAACCGAGACAATAGGATTTTGCAAGGTCTCTTTAAGTTCCGGAAAGAGCAGGAAACTCTCTTTTAGCATTTTCATATCGTCATATACACGTGTTTCTTCTTTCTTCTCCATTGCCAGAGAAAAAAGAGCTCGTGCATATCTGGATGAAATAGTTCCTAAATCCATACCTTACGATTTATTGAATGACATTTCATCAAGCAGCTTATTGATGATCTCTTCCTGGCTGTTGTCCCGACTGATTTTCTCTTTCATTACCTTTTCAGCAATGGAAATGGAAAGATCGGTAATTTCCTTACGGACTTCACGGATAGCCTTTTCTTTTTCTTCACGAATCTGACGTGTTGCCTCTTCCATTTGTCTGTTAGTCTCAGCAGCCGCTTTCTGGTGAGCTTCTTCAATGATATGCTCTTTTTCTTTCAAAGCCTCTTTTAGAATGGCATTCTGTTTTTCCTTCGCTTCCGATATGATTCTTTCTCCTTCTTCTTTGATGTTTGTCAGCTGTTCATTGGCTTTACGGGCCGTATTCAGTGATTCCTCGATAAAGGCTTTCCGGTCTTCAATCGCTTTTACGATAACCGGAAAACCATATTTGGAAAGAATGATCAAAACAATACCGAACGAAAGAATCATCCAGAACAGAAGTCCTGAATCCGGTGTTAGTAATGACATATTCTACTATACTTTTGGCTTATTGGAATAATCCGAGGAAACAAACTACGATAGCAAACAGCGCTACACCTTCAACCAAAGCACCCATGATCAACATAGAAGTACGAATGTCACCCGCTGCAGACGGTTGGCGTCCGATAGCTTCAACGGCACCTTTACCGATTAGACCAATACCAATACCTGCTCCGATAGCTGCCAAACCAGCTCCCATTGTTGCACCTAATTTAGCTACACCTGCTGCAGCTGCTTGTAATAAAATTGCTGATAACATAACTTCTTTAGTTTTTTAATTTATAACCTAATTATTTATTCACTCGTTAAAATGTCAATTCAATCTCTATAGGGTTGAATCGGCTGGATTAATCTTTTATTCGTGCCATACCTATGTAGCTGGCCGATAAAAGTGTAAAGATATAAGCTTGTAAACAAGCTACGAATAGTTCAAGGCAGTTCATGAAAATACAGAAAACGACTGACACAACCGTCATACTGTAATTAATGATAACGCCCATAGAAGCAGTGATGAAAATCAAACAAGTTAATGCCAAAATAATGGTATGACCTGCCATGATATTGGCAAACAAACGGATCATCAAGGCAAACGGTTTGGTGAATACTCCGAAGAACTCAACAAATGGCATGATGGGTAACGGACATTTCAGGTAAATAGGTGTATTAGGCCAGAAAATGTCTTTCCAATAAGCTTTTGTACCGAAAACATTAACTGCTATGAACGTACAAACTGCCAATACCATCGTGATGGTAATGTTACCTGTCAAGTTTGCTCCACCAGGAAATATTGGGATAATACCCAGTAGGTTATTGATCAGAATGAAGAAGAATACAGTCAACAAGTAGGGAGAAAAGAATCGATAAGATTCACCTACGTTTTTCTTGATTACATCTTCATAAATGTATGTAATAACCATTTCTATAAGCCCGAAAAATCCTCCCGGAGCTTTACCCGGATGTTTCTTATACCATTGAGCTGTTTTTAGGATAAGGATTGACAACAAGGTACAGCTTAGAAGCAGTCCACATACATTCTTTGTCATGGAGAAATCCAACGGACGAACAACTTCGCCAGAAGATAATGTCTCCACTATTTTTCCTGCATAATCTCCTTCCTGAGCAATAGAGAATCCTTGATAGTTCTCTCCTTCATGAAGACGGGATGATAGAAAAACATGCCAACCATTTTCTTGACTCTTAACGATGACAGGTAGCGGAATTGAGATCTCATGATCTCCCCATTCTGTGATATGCCATGTGTAAGCATCCTGAATATGCGAGAATACAACTTCTTGCACATCCAATTCTTCTTCTGCAGCTCTTAGTTGAAAACTAACTAACAACAAGCAGATAGATAATAGCCATTTAAAATGTTTATAGTTTATTCTGTTCATCTTGTTCCTTTTTTTCTCTTTTCATTCTTTTCTTTTCATACAAATAAATAGTGTATGTTTCCAAAGTTAAATAAATGAAGTAGAATAACATAAGAGTGAATCCGAACGTGCGTAATTGAATTCCTACCCAATTGGCGTACATCCATAAGAAGATACAAGCCATCAAAAACTTGCAACATCGAACGAGCATGAATGTCGTCACAGACACATCGCCGTTCTTCCGTTTCACTTTGTCAAGAAAGAATACCATAGCTAATGCCATGATCCAATAAAAAAGTGGTATAGATGGATACCATTCAAAATAATGGTCAGGCCAAATCGTATAAAGAAGTCCGCCTAATGTGACTCCAATAGCTACATTGATAAATGTAATAAGACCGAAAAGCTTTATTTTTAATCTTCCACTCATGATTTGAATTATTTTTCCACACAAGCTGTGAGTATATCATTCTCTATCTTGACAAATCCACTACCTATGGATTGTTCGTATTTTGTCCCATTTACAAGATACCGAATGGTCCCTTTCTGCAGTGCTGTTATTAAAGGAGCGTGATGAGGCAGCACATCAAAAGAACCATTGATTCCCGGAAATGTAACCGACTCAGATTCTCCTTCAAATAAGACTTTTTCAGGGGTGATAATTCTAACTTTCATTTTCGTTACTTAGCTTGTTGAGCCAAACGTTTACCTTTTTCAATTACATCTTCAATGGTTCCAACATTCAAGAATGCCTGTTCGGGTATATCATCCGTTTCACCATCCATAATCATGTTGAAGCCTCGAATTGTATCTTCAATAGAAACCATTACACCCGGAACTCCGGTAAATTGTTCAGCAACGGTAAAAGGCTGGGAGAGGAATCGCTGTACACGACGGGCCCGATTGACAATTTGCCGGTCTTCATCGGAGAGTTCTTCCATACCCAAAATGGAAATAATATCTTGTAATTCTTTATTACGTTCCAAGATTTGTTTTACGCGTTGAGCACATTCGTAATGTTCTTTACCTACTACTAATGGATCCAGAATACGGGAAGTTGACTCCAATGGATCAACAGCCGGGTAGATACCTAATTCTGTAATCTTTCTACTAAGTACGGTTGTAGCATCCAAGTGGGTGAATGTAGTTGCCGGAGCCGGGTCTGTCAAGTCGTCGGCAGGTACATAGACTGCTTGTACGGATGTAATAGAACCTTTCTTAGTAGAAGTGATTCGTTCCTGCATAGCACCCATTTCGGTTGCCAGTGTCGGTTGATAACCTACTGCTGAAGGCATTCGTCCTAACAAGGCTGAAACTTCGGAACCCGCCTGCGTGAATCGGAAGATATTATCAATGAAGAACAGAATATCTTTAGCTTCTCCTTCTTTTGATAAATCACGGAATGATTCGGCAATGGTCAGTCCTGACAAAGCAACGGAAGAACGTGCTCCAGGAGGTTCATTCATCTGTCCGAACACAAGTGTCGCTTGGGATTTGGCTAATTCGTTATGATCTATTTTGGATAGATCCCAATTTCCAGCTTCCATGCTTTTCTTGAACTCTTCTCCGTAACGGATAACTCCTGATTGGATCATCTCACGCAGTAAGTCATTTCCTTCACGTGTTCGTTCTCCAACACCGGCGAAAACAGAGAAACCGTTATTCTTCTTGGCGATGTTGTTGATCAGCTCCATGATCAATACTGTTTTTCCAACACCAGCACCACCAAACAAACCGATTTTTCCACCCTTTAAATAAGGCTCCAACAAGTCAATAACTTTGATTCCTGTGTAAAGAACTTCTTTACTTGTCGTTAATTCTTCAAATTTAGGTGGCTCCCGATGGATGGGAAATGCTCCTTTGTGATCAAGTTCTTCCATTCCATCGATTGCATTTCCTGTGACGTTAAGCAGGCGTCCTTTTACTTGATCGCCTACTGGCATTGTGATAGGTGAACCTAATGCAATGACTTCCATCCCTCTTTTTAAACCATCTGTTGAATCCATGGCTACTGTACGAACGGTATTTTCACCTATGTGTTGTTGTACTTCAACAATAAGCTTTTTCCCGTTGGGGCGAGTTATTTCCATGGCGTCGTGGATATGAGGGAGTACGATGGGTGTATCCGACGTTTTGTCGAAATGAACGTCCACGACTGGACCGATAACCTGTAAAATAAAACCTTTTATTTCTCCCATTAGAATTTTGCCTTTAAATTACGGTTGCAATATTACAAAAGATCTAGTTTTGTTTTTCGTTTGAGCTATTTTTTTTGTCTTTTTGTAATATGTTAAACATTCTACATGATGTATTTGAAGAAAAATAGACTAATTCTTTTTGAAAATAAACCAATTTGTGTGTTTTTGCTATTAATGAGTAAGTGTCGGAATTATAAGCTATCATCCAGTTTTTAGCTCGTTTTGGGTGGAAAAATGAGGGAAATGTTTTGGTTTGTTAAATGAATAGAAACGAATTTGCCTTTGTTTGATTGATTTTTCAGAAAAGACTTTTTGTTGTTACTATGGACTTGTGATTTGCAAGTTATAAATAAAGAATGTACTTTTGGCGATAATAAATAGCTATGTATTAAGATGAGTGTCGTTATTGGAATTGACGTCGGAGGAAGTACAACGAAAGTTGTAGGTATAAGGAACAAGCAGATTTGTAATCCTCTGTTTGTTCGTGCAACAGATCCGGTTGCCTCTTTGTTTGGTGCATTAGGTAAATATTTGTATGATAATAATATTCCTTTAAGTAAGGTCGAGAAAATTATATTGACAGGTGTTGGAGGTGCTTATATTTCTCAACCGTTGTATGGTTTGCCAACTGCGCGGGTAGATGAGTTTCTGGCCAATGGTTTGGGCGCACAATATATGACAAACTTGGATAAGCTGATTGTTGTCAGTATGGGAACAGGTACTTCTTTTGTCAAGGTTGACGGCAATGATGTGCAACATATCGGAGGTATAGGTATTGGTGGCGGAACCATTTTAGGTTTGTCCCGCTTGTTATTGAAGACACAAGATTTCAAGCAGATCATAGATTTGGCTCAACAAGGTTCTGTTTCGTCTATTGATTTGCAGATTCAAGATATTTGTAATCGTCCGTTACCTGGTTTGCCTTTGGATGCAACGGCCTCCATTTTTGGAAAGGCTGCTGCCAATGCTTCTCTGGAAGATATAGCCGCTGGAATTGTACACATGGTTTTGCAAAGCATAGGGCAAGCAGCTATTTTATCTTCTTTAAATTCGGATATTAATGATTTTGTATTAATCGGGAATCTGACACGTATGCCTCAATGTGCCGAGACATTTCCTAATCTGGAAAAGATGTTTGGAAAACGATTCCTTATTCCTAAATATGCCGAATACAGAACGGCTATCGGAGCTGCTTTGTCTTATATCAGAAATCATGCTTGTGATGATATCTAAATAATAAACTCGCTTATGGATTGATGACTATCAACATAAGCGAGTTTATTATTAATGATTAAATGTTCTGTTTATTAATCGAGTGTACGAATATCCATATTCCGGAACCAGATTAAAGCATCACCATGTTTACCTTGTAATCCGATATATCCTTTCGTTGGAAGTTCGGCAAATGGTTTCGGAAGCCAGCTTGGGATTTTACTACCATCCGGATTGACAGTTCCTGATGTCCATTTACTCATATCCATTTCTGTAACCAATTCTCCGTTGAGTTCTACAGTAATGTGCTGACCTTCGCATTTGATACGCATACGATTCCATTCACCAGGACGTTTTACAACCCGGTCTCTTTTAGCCGGTAGATGTCCATAAATAGCAGCTGAACGGGCATAAGGTTGATCATTGGCCCATTTTTCACAATAATCATCCGCAATCTGAATTTCTACAGAGTTTGGAATCCAGTCATTGATGTCGGTACAATACACTACGACACCGCTGTTTGTTCCTTCGTCTGTCTTAAATTCCAGATCCAATTCGAAGTTTTCGTATTGGGTCTTTGTCCAAATGGATTCATCCTTGGTAGCCGACAAGACTCCGTCTTTCATACTCCATACTTCAGGATTGTAGGTTGCGTCTTCCAGGTTGTTACCAAACAAAGGTTTCCATTTACCTTGTGTTTCTGCATTGGACGGCAGAAATGAGATACAGCATAAGCATGCTGCCATTAAAAACTTTTTCATAATGCTTAAATTGAAATTAGATTATATAAGTTGTTTCTACAGACCAAATGTAAGGAATAAAATGTGAATACCGATAAAGTGGCATGTATTTTAAACGAAAATTAAACATCTAAGGACAAAAACAGCCGCAACCGGCTCTTATATGCTTGAGTTTCCCGATTGCGGCTGGATAATTAATGGATGGGATTTTTATTCAGGAATGATAGTAAATCCCCATTGATAATCTTTATTTGCAGGCAATGTATATTGTGGTTCCGGACGTGCGCCCCAGCTGTCATAACCACCTACACCTTGCTGTTTTAAATCAATGCAAACTTCAACATAATTACGTGGTGTAACATCGTTGATATGATGTTGACGACGTAGAACGTTTTTAGCTGCTACTTCATCATGATTAGCAATCTGTTCAGGAGTGAAATTACTCCACTGACGAGGCAGATTGGTCTGTTCTTCATCATCAAAATCTTCGATAGAATTACGTAATGCATTGAATTCGATCAGCTCGTCTGCTACAATCTTTAGTCCTTTTCCCTTGTTTGAGCTAACAGAAACCCAACGAGTATCTGTGTGATGGCCATTTTCTTGCGGACGAACATAAGGGAAATACAAATCTTCAGCTGTAGATTTGTAAAGACCTACCAATGTTCCGGCTTTGCGATCCCAGTAGTTTTCTTCAGGTCCGCGACCGAAATATTCTACTTGGTTCATTGTAGCCGGCATACGGAAACGAACACCTATTCTCGGAACAGTCAGTTTTGATGCTTCCTTACGAGCTGCATCTCGTCCCGGAGTAAATGTAGCTGTGCGGGTTGCTTCAGATACTTCTGTTTCTGCTTCGTTCATTTCAGTAGAAGTGAAATGTGCTGCAACATGAACGGCTCCGCTTGGATAGATTGTATAATCAACAATGTACAGGTTACCTGCCGGTAACAGATAGTTGATAGTCATAATGGCATTTTTTCCATCCATCTTGACTGTTGCATCCGATACATTGAAGTTTTTGCTACTCAGTTTCCATATTTGTTCGCGTTTGGGTTGGCCATTTCCGTAATCATTGTCGGTAGGACCACGCCAGAAGTTCGGTTGTAAACCAAAGCCTTCGCTGAAGTATTCGGTTGAACCGACTTTATAAGATGAAACCAGACCAGTCTTCTTGTTGAATACAAAGTTTACTTTTGAAGAAGAAGCAACGAGTTCATCTCCGTTTTCACTGACTGATAATGCCGGACCTGATGTCTTAAGATCAGATTTTATAGGTTCTATCGGTAAACGGAATTGTTCGCTGGCGATTTCATGTCCTTCTTGTATCAAACCTTCAGGCTGAACGGTTACAACACTGAAGTTAACGAAATACTCAGTATCTTTTTGAGGCTTCAAGCCGGCCATGTTTACTTGCAACTCTTTCGATGTTTGCGGAGCAATGTCCAAAGATACTTTTCCGTGTCTGACAGCTTTACCATTGGCCATAATGGTATAAGTAATCATATAGTCTTTCAGGTTTTTGAAGTAGTATCGGTTGAATACTTCAAAGGTACCGTTGGCCAAGTCTTTGGCCGTGATGGCAACGTCCTGATAAACATATTTTACTTCTGCCATTGCCGGATGAGGCGTTCTGTCTGGACCGACAATACCATTACATAAGAAGTTACCGTCGCTAGGAGCATTTACACCGTAATCTCCTCCGTAGGCATAATAAGGACGACCGTTTGCATCTTTCTCCAGGAATCCCTGATCAACCCAGTCCCAGATATAACCACCTTGCAGGTTCGGATATTTATAGATTGCATTCCACTGGTCCAGCAAACTTCCGGTTGAATTACCCATGGCATGTGCGTATTCAGAAGGAACAACCGGACGGTCACTTCCTTTTTGTCCGATTTCTTCAAACCAGCTGGCTCCTGGGTATTGTGGTACATACATATCTGTATTCCATTCCCACAAAGCCCGTTCGTAATTGACCGGACGGTTCATTCCGTCTTTTTCCTTATTCTTGATGTAGAGATAAGTCTGATAGAAATTATATCCGTTACCGGCTTCGTTACCTAATGACCAGAAGGTTACACTCGGATAGTTCTTATTTCTCTCATACATGTTGATTGTTCTGTCCATGTGCGGTTTGAGCCATTCCGGGTTATTACCTAAGGTTCCGCCTTTGCTCAAACTATAATACATACCGTGTGATTCGATGTTGGCTTCATCATATACATACAGTCCGTATTCATCACACAATTCATAGAATTTCCGGTCTTGCGGGTAATGGCACAAACGGACAGAATTGATGTTATGCTTTTTCATCAACTCAAAGTCTTTGCGCATCAACTCGACAGGTACATAGTGTCCGGTTTCCGGATTATGCTCGTGAATGTTAACCCCTTTGAATTTAACCGGCTGTCCGTTAACCAGGAATACGGTATAAGGCTTTCCGTTTCCGGCTAATTCTTTTGTCTGTTTCATTTCGAAGCGGCGGAAACCAACATGATAAGGAACGACTTCCACTGTTTTGTCCCCGTCTTTAATGGTCATCACCATTTTATAAAGATTCGGAATTTCTGCAGTCCAGGTAGCAACATCCGGAATAGATGTTTCAAAAGACGCCGTAGAATTTACAGCCGGACTGACCCAAAGGTTTTTGCTTTCTGTGGCAATGGCTTTGCCGTTTTTATCAAGCAACTCGTAAGAAATAGTCAGATTCTTCGCTTTTTCTTCATGATTCTTCAGGTCGATAGCCAATTTGAAGATACCTGTTTTGTATGTATCGTCGAGCGTTGAGATAACCCGGAAGTCTTGAATGGCAGTTTTAGGCTGTGACCATAAATAAACATCACGCTCAATACCGCTCACACGCCAAAAGTCCTGACATTCCAGATAGGAGCCCGTACTCCAACGGAATATTTTTAAGGTAAGAACATTCTTTCCGGGTTTCAGGTATTTGTTAATCAGGAATTCTGCCGGATTCTTGGAATCTTCGCTATAACCAACTTCCTGCCCGTTTACATAGACATACGTTCCTGATTTGGCTCCTGCGATATGTAAGTAAATATCTCGTCCGTCCCAATCTGCCGGAATTTCGATATCCCGCCGATAGACTCCAACCGGATTTTCTTCTGGCAATAACGGTGGTTGCGGATTACGAGCCTTGAATTCGTATCCATGATTGGTATAAATGGCAACGCCGAAACCCTGTCGTTCCCAGTTTCCCGGAACTTGAATATCATTCCAGTTTTCTGTACTGGTAGAAGGATCGGTAATGTTGTCTGGAAGATCTTTGTACGAGTTGACAAAGTAGAATTTCCAGGTTCCGTTCAGTAACTGATAATACGGACTTTTCTCGTAAGCAAGGGTGAGTGCCGTGTTTTTGTCGGGATACGTCATAAAGGCGCTCCTTGGCGTTTCTTTATTGACGGATACGGTTTGAATATCTTTCCAATAAGGAAGGGAACAAACCGATACGTTGTTCTCTGCATAGACATTTCCGGGACCTAAAACAACCGGGCCGCCTAATGCTCCACACAATAAAATTGTCTTAATGATATATTTCATAACTGATACAATAAAAAAACACAAACTTACCTGTTGTCTGCAAATAAGCTTGTGTTGTTTATAATTAATTCATGTTTAACGGGCAGCGTAGAATGTGTAGTTCTGGGCTACTTCCTGGAAAGCAAGAACTCCTGCCTGACTAAGTTCGACGTTCATTTCCTGGCCATTCGGCAAGTACATAACGACATCGTTAGCTCCATCAAACTTCAACAATTTGTGCATTTCTCCGTTTGATTTAACGCTCCAGCTTTCTTCCTGGCTGTTATAAACCAAATCAATCGCCTTGTCTTCTTCTCCGGCTTTTTCAATGTGATAGCCATCAGCCTTCGTTTCAACAGTGTAGATTCCGTTTTCAGTTTCTACGTTTTGAGTTTTACCGGCATCAGCAACAGGAGAATTGCCTGACCAGAACTCAATAGAGTTCAGTACCAGAATGTCTGACAGGATTGTAATTTCATAAACAGGGATGATATGAAATGCAATAAAGACAAGTTCGTTTACAAATTTACTATTGATACTTTGATTCCAACTTAATAATTTGTTTGTCAGTCCAAATGATCCGATGCAAGACGAAAATGTCATGCTTGCCGCCAGTGTGGCAGCTACAGCTAGTGTAAGACTTTTTTTCTTCATGATATTACTAATTTAGAATGATAATTTGTTGCGAAGATAAAAAAAACTTTGAACTGTTGTATCTTTGCACACACATTTAAAGAAAATAATTATGATTTCAGTTGAAGGTTTACGCGTAGAGTTTGGAGGTTTTACTTTATTTGATGATGTTTCTTTTGTCATTAATAAGAAAGACCGGATTGCTTTGGTGGGGAAGAACGGTGCCGGAAAATCGACCATGTTGAAGATTCTTGCCGGTTTGCAATCGCCTACAGGCGGAGTCGTAAGTATTCCGAAAGAAACAACCATCGGGTATTTACCACAGCAAATGCAACTGAAAGATATCCGGACAGTACGCGAAGAAGCCGAGATGGCTTTTGACCATATTCACGATATGGAACGTGAAATCAATTTGCTGAACGAACAGTTGGCAGAACGGACCGATTATGAATCGGAAGCTTACCATAAGATTATTGATAAAGTAACTCATTTGTCGGAACAGTTCCAAATGATGGGTGGTAGTAATTATCATGCCGAACTGGAAAGAACCTTGATCGGTTTGGGCTTTTCGCGTGAAGACTTTGACCGTCCGACCAGTGAGTTCAGTGGTGGTTGGCGTATGCGTATCGAGCTGGCCAAACTTTTGCTTCGCCGACCGGATGTGTTATTGCTCGACGAGCCTACCAACCATTTGGACATTGAATCTATCCAGTGGTTGGAGAACTTTATAGCAACTCGGGCCAATGCGGTTATTTTGGTTTCGCACGATAGGGCGTTTATCGACAATACGACTTCACGTACGATTGAAATTGAGCTGGGACATATCTATGATTATAAGGTAAAGTATTCCGATTATGTTGTGTTGCGCAAAGAACGTCGCGAACAACAGTTGCGGGCTTACGAAAACCAGCAGAAGAAATTGGCGGATACCGAAGCTTTCATCGAGCGTTTCCGCTATAAGGCTACTAAGTCAACGCAGGTACAATCGCGTATCAAGCAGTTGGAAAAGATCGAGAGGATCGAAGTGGACGAGATTGATACGGCGATGCTGAATCTGAAATTCCCGCCTGCGCCTCATTCAGGCTCTTATCCGGTGATTGCCGAGGAAGTTTCAAAGAGTTATGGAGATCATTTGATTTTCGAACATGTCAATCTGACGATCAAGCGGGGAGAAAAGGTGGCATTCGTCGGTAAAAACGGTGAAGGTAAATCTACCTTGGTGAAGTGTATCATGAATGAGATTCCGTTTGAGGGCTCTTTGAAGCTGGGACATGGTGTCAAGATAGGTTATTTTGCACAGAACCAGGCGCAACTGCTTGATGATAATATGACGGTATTTGATACAGTCGATTATGTGGCCCAAGGAGATATCCGGACGAAGATACGGGATATTCTGGGAGCTTTCATGTTTGGTGGAGAAGCATCCGAAAAGAAAGTTGCGGTCTTGTCGGGAGGTGAGCGCAGCCGTCTGGCGATGATCCGTTTGCTTCTTGAACCAGTCAATTTGCTTATCCTCGACGAGCCTACCAACCATTTGGATATGCGCTCGAAAGATGTCTTGAAAAATGCCTTGAAAGATTTCGATGGAACGGTTATTGTCGTATCGCACGACCGCGAGTTTCTGGATGGTCTGGTTGAGAAAGTTTATGAATTTGGCAACAAGCGGGTAGTAGAACACTTGGGTGGCATTTATGAATTCCTGGAACGGAAGAAAATGCAGAATTTGCAGGAGCTGGAAGTCTCGGCAAACAAAGCAACGGAGGCTGCGGCGGACGAAAATGTGCCGACTCAGAACAAGCTTTCGTATGAGGCCCGGAAAGAACTGAACAAGGCCATTAAAAAGCAGGAGAAACTGATTGCTGAATCGGAAAAGAAAATAGAAGAGTTGGAAACTTCGATTGCCGATTTGGAAGCCAAACTGGCTACTCCCGAAGGCGCTTCAGACACAGCGCTTTATACCCAATATGCCGATTTGAAGAAGGCTTTGTCCGAAACGATGGATCTGTGGACAGAACAGACGATGGAATTGGAAGAAATGCAACAGAATTGATCCGCTAAGGCCGGAAGAGATTTGATGAAATCCCGGCGGAAATGACAAGAAAACAGGATGGTTTTCCAGTCATTTCCGTTGGGTTATTTTTTTGCTTGTATTGAGAGTCTTTCCCGAAGTAGTGGAGATAAAATTCCTTTTCCTCCGGTTAAAAACAGAAGAATTAACTATGAAAACTTTGTTCGCCCGGGGCGAACATATATTCGTCGTCGTTGAATATGAATTCGCCCACGCTGAATATGTATTCGGAAGCGGCGAATAAAGAAAATATGATAAGCGGATCCAGAAAAGAAAGGCGGGTTGTGAAAAAATATAAGTGACCGGCGGATTATTTTTAAATGGAAATGAGACAATGATAAGGATGTTTTTTATAATTTTGTATGATAATACAAGAATAACACACAAAACTAAAAATATACTTTATGTTGACGCAAATTATAAACGGTAAGATTCTTACCCCGCAGGGCTGGTTAAATAACGGCTCAGTGCTGATGCAGGATAATAAAATTCTGGAAGTAACGAATTGTGATTTAGCTATTGTAGGAGCCAAACTGATTGATGCCAAGGGCATGTATATTGTTCCCGGTGGGGTGGAAATACACGTGCACGGCGGTGGAGGCCGTGACTTTATGGAAGGAACTGAAGAGGCTTTCCGTGCGGCAGTACATGCACATATGTTACATGGTACGACTTCTATATTCCCGACTTTGTCTTCTTCTACAATTCCGATGATACGCGCTGCTGCCGAAACGACCGAAAAATTGATGGCAGAGCCGGATAGTCCGGTTTTAGGCTTACACTTGGAAGGTCATTATTTCAACTTGAAGATGGCCGGCGGACAAATGCCTGAAAATATCAAGAACCCGGATCCGGAAGAATACATCCCGTTGCTTGAAGAAACACATTGTATTAAACGTTGGGATGCCGCTCCTGAACTTCCTGGAGCTATGCAGTTTGGTAAATACATTACTTCAAAGGGTGTGTTGGCCGCTGTCGGACATACGCAAGCCGAATATGAAGATATTCTGACTGCCTATGAAGCCGGTTATTCACATGCAACCCATTTTTATAATGCGATGCCGGGATTCCATAAGCGTCGTGAGTATAAATATGAAGGAACCGTTGAAAGTATTTATTTGATTGATGATATGACTGTCGAAGTAGTAGCAGATGGAATTCACGTTCCGCCAACTATTCTTCGTCTGGTATATAAGATTAAAGGTGTAGAGCGTACTTGTTTGATTACCGATGCGTTGGCTTGTGCGGCAAGTGATAGTCAGGTAGCTTTTGACCCGCGTGTCATTATTGAAGATGGCGTTTGTAAGTTGGCAGACCGCTCGGCTTTGGCTGGAAGTATCGCCACAATGGACCGTCTGATCCGTACGATGGTGCAGAAAGCAGAAATACCTTTGGCTGATGCTGTCCGGATGGCTTCTGAAACACCGGCTCGTATCATGGGTGTTTACGATCGGAAAGGTTCTTTGCAACGCGGTAAAGATGCAGACATCATGGTATTGGATAAAGATTTGAATGTACGTGCTGTCTGGGCAATGGGTAAATTGGTTGAAGGAACAAATAAATTGTTCTGATTAACGGATAACAAGCACAATTTGGTAATTAGTTAGGAGAAAGAGGTATGTTAACACAAATAATAAACGGAAAAATATTAACTCCCCAAGGTTGGTTGGAAGATGGTTCTGTCTTGATTTGCGACGGAAAGATCCTGGAAGTAACCAATAGTGATCTGGCAGTGATTGGAGCCAAGGTAATTGATGCTAAAGGTATGTATATCGTACCGGGATTGGTAGCCATGCATGTACACGGTGGTGGCGGACATGATTTTAAAGAAGGTACGGAAGAAGCTTTTCAAGCTGCCGTTCAAGCTCACTTGAAGCATGGTGCGACTTCCATTATTCCAACGCTTTCGGCTTCTTCAGCAGATGAAATCCGTAAAGCCGGTGCAGTTTGTGAAGCGATGATGGCTCAGCAGGGTCCGGTACAGGGATTGCATTTGGAAGGTCCTTATCTGAACCGGAAAATGGCGGGAGCATTATTTGCTGATCATGTGAAAGATCTTGACAAAGAAGAATACCACGCCCTGCTGGAAGATATCAAATGCATCAAGCGTTGGGATATTAGTCCGGAACTGGAAGGTGCGATGGATTTTGCCCAATATGTCAAGTCGAAAGGGATAATGCTGGCTGTAACACATACAGAAGCAGAATATGATCTGATCAAGGCTGCCAATGAAGCTGGTTTTACCCATGCGGCACATTTCTATAATGCAATGCCCGGCTTCCATAAGCGTCGTGAATATAAATATGAAGGAACTGTAGAAAGTGTTTATCTGATGGATGATATGACTGTCGAAGTGATTGCAGACGGTATGCATCTTCCTTCTACAATTCTGCGGTTGGTGTATAAACTGAAAGGCGTAGAAAAGACTTGTTTGGTAACGGATGCCGTTTCTTATGCCGCTTGTGAGCATCCGCAGGTTGATCCTCGCTTTGTGATAGAAGACGGCGTTTGTAAATTGGCCGATCATTCTTCATTGGCTGGAAGTCTGGCTACAATGGATGATCTGGTTCGTACAATGGTGCAGAAAGCAGATATACCATTGGCTGATGCTATCCGGATGGCTTCCGAGACACCGGCCCGTCTGATTGGTATTGATGATCGGAAAGGAACATTGGCACGTGGTAAGGATGCGGATATATTGATCCTGGATCGGAAGTTAAAGGTAAGAGGAGTTTGGTCAATGGGACACGAAATTGGGGGAACCAATACGTTAGCCTGATCAAATCGAACAGAGAATATAGAATCAAGCTTTCTTCCACAGCGTTGGAAGGAAGCTTTTTTTGTGAATGAAAATAGAATGGGATGAAAAATGTGTTTAATAACATCCGCTTTTAGTGTGGATGGCTTAAATCAAGTTAAATAGATGAGAAAAACAAGCAAACTTGTGTGCTATATAACATAAAAGCTCTATATTTGCATTGTGTTTTTCATGGTATTAGATTTAAGGTTAACAATGGAGATTGGTTGTCGTGATGACAACCTTTTTCTTTTTTAATACGTACCTTTGTAAAGTTGCTTATCGAAATAAAATAAGACTATGAATTTTGAACTTTCATCTCCTTTTAAACCCACCGGTGATCAGCCGGAAGCCATTGCTGCTTTGTCCGAAGGATTAAAGAGTGGGGTTCCTTATCAGACATTATTGGGTGTGACGGGTTCTGGTAAGACGTTTACGATTGCGAACGTCATTAAGGAAGTACAGAAACCGACGCTTATCCTCAGTCATAATAAAACGTTGGCGGCTCAGTTGTATAGTGAGTTTAAGGCCTTCTTTCCGAATAATGCGGTTGAATATTTTGTTTCGTATTACGATTATTACCAGCCGGAGGCTTATTTGCCTTCTACGGATACCTATATCGAGAAAGATTTAGCTATTAATGATGAAATTGATAAGCTCCGGTTGCGGGCAACGGCTTCTCTGTTGTCCGGAAGACGGGATGTGATTGTGGTTTCTTCCGTCTCTTGCCTGTATGGTATGGCTGATCCGCGCGCCTTTGCCGAGAAGGTTACGCATATTGAGCGAGGAATGCAGATTGACCGTGATGAATTATTGCGCCGGTTTGTAGCAGCTCTTTATATCAACAATAAGTTAGAGTTCAAGAGTGGATGTTTCCGTGTGAATGGTGATACGGTAGATATATTCCCGGCCATTGAAACATTCGATGGCGTTGCTTACCGGATTGAGTTCTGGGGCGATGAGATTGACCGTATTTCGTCGTTCGATCCGATGACCGGACAGGAAATAGATGAACAGGACGAACTGAATATTTATCCGACAAATCTTTTCGTAACGACACAGGAGCGTATTAATCAGGCGATCGGTCAGATTGACGTGGATTTGGGTACGCAGGTGGAATATCTGAAAAGTATAGGAAAGCCGTATGAGGCTAAGCGTCTTTATGAACGGGTCACGTATGATTTGGAGATGATCCGGGAATTGGGACATTGTTCGGGTATCGAGAATTATTCCCGATATTTCGATGGTCGGGAAGCCGGTGAACGTCCTTTCTGTTTACTGGATTATTTCCCGAAAGATTTCCTATTGGTGGTGGATGAGAGCCACGTGACGATTCCACAGATTCGAGCCATGTATGGTGGTGATTATGCCCGTAAGAAGAATCTGGTGGATTATGGTTTCCGATTACCAGCCGCGATGGATAACCGTCCGTTGACGTTTGATGAGTTTGAATCCCTGACACCGTGTGCGATTTATGTGAGTGCGACTCCGGCTGACTATGAACTGGAAAAGAGTGAAGGTATCGTTGTCGATCAGGTAATTCGTCCGACTGGATTGTTGGATCCTGTTATCGAAGTGCGGCCGACCTTGAATCAGATAGATGATCTGATGGAAGAGATCGCCCAGCGGTCGGCTGTGGATGAACGAATCCTGGTAACAACATTGACGAAGCGTATGGCTGAAGAGCTGACGACTTATATGACACGTATGGGCGTCCGTTGTAATTATATCCATAGCGATGTGGACACCTTGGAACGCGTGCAGATTATGGATGACCTGCGGAAGGGCTTGTTCGACGTGTTGATTGGTGTCAATCTGCTGCGTGAAGGCTTGGACTTGCCGGAGGTTTCGCTGGTGGCGATTCTGGATGCCGACAAGGAAGGATTCTTGAGATCGCATCGGTCACTGACACAGACTGCCGGACGTGCGGCTCGTAATGTACATGGAAAGGTGATTTTCTATGCGGATAAGATAACAGACAGTATGCGTTTGACGATAGATGAAACAAACCGTCGGCGCGAGAAACAGATGGCTTATAACGAGAAGCACGGTATTACACCGAAACAGGTGGTAAAGAACAGCGTCTCATTGGTGGCCGAAAAGCAGCAGCAGACAGCCGAACCGTATGCGTATGTAGAGCCTGAGAGAACGAATGTGGCAGCTGATCCGGTGGTACAGTATATGAATCGCAGCCAGTTGGAGAAGGCTATCGAGCAGACCCGCCGGAAGATGACTGAAGCGGCCAAGAAGCTGGAATTTATCGAAGCGGCTCAGTATCGCGACGAACTGGTGAAGTTGGAAACTTTGTTGGAAACGAAACACGATTAAATCCCGATGAGAACTGTTCTTTCTTGGTTGTGTGCCTTGTTCTTCTTTTCGTATGGAGCCGGAGCGCAGTCGCTTTCGTACACGAAGGCGGATTCGTTATTTTGTCTTCAAGTGTTGGACAGTCTGAAGCATTCACAAACAAAGGATGCCGGTGAGCGGATGATCCGGGTGGCTCGTTTCTTCTTGGATAAGCCGTATGTAGCAGCTACGCTGGAAGGAGAACCTGAAACCTTGGTGGTGAATTTCCGTGAACTGGATTGTACGACATTGGTCGAATCGGTCTTGGCCTTGTCGCAACCCGTTTCTTCGTTTGCCGATTATACGGAGGCGTTGCGCGGATTGCGTTACCGGAAGGGTGAGGTTCGTTATACCGAGCGGCTTCATTATATAGCCGATTGGATGTACGAGAACGGCAAGCGTGGCTTGGTGAAAGATATCACGCCCGAATTGCCGGGTAGCGAACTGTTGCCGTTGGCACTTTCGTTCATGTCGTCTCATCCCGAATCCTATCCCGCTTTGAAAGGACATCCCGAGCGGGTGGCGCGTATGCAGGAAGTAGAATCGGCTGTCAATGCGCGTTCTGGTTATGCCTATCTGCCGAAAGAACGGATGGGCGAGGCTGAGAAATTCATCCGAAATGGAGACATTATCGGTTTCGTAACGACCATTAAAGGCTTGGATGTGACGCACCTGGGAATTGCTTATTGGGTAACGCCGGAGCGGCTGACTTTCATCCACGCTTCTTCGTCAGCTCGGAAGGTAATTGTTAATCCGGATTCGCTGGAAAGTTATCTCAAGCGGCAGAAGTCTTGCCGGGGCATCTGGGTGATCCGTCCTAATAGTTAGCCGATTGGCCTTTATGCTGTGGATTTGTGAGCGATAGTTCTTCTTAAATGACGATTTGTACTTATTGTCTGCCGATAGCTGAGAATTTGAAATGTGAAAAAAGACGCTTATCCGAAAAAATAAATCGTTTTTCGAGAGGTTAATCCAATTTTTGTTATAATTTTGTGTCTCGTAAATATGTTTTATAGCAATCATTTTTTTAGCCGTGGTTAAGCAACAACATAAGGAAGATTTTGATTTCTCGTCAAGCCTGACGGAAGTCTGGCGGGTCTTGACTGACAAAGAGCGGGAAATGTTACGTAATAATTCAACCATTCAGACATTTAAGCGGAACGAGTTGATTTATTGCGAGGGTGATGAACCCAAAGACATGATGTGTCTGCTGAAAGGAAAAGTGAAGATATTCAAGGACGGTGTAGGTGGTCGTAGCCAGATTATCCGTATGATCAAACCAGTACAGTATTTTGGATATCGGGCGAATTTCGCTCAGGAGGATTATCTGACGAATGCTTCTGCATTCGAACCTTCTACGGTTTGCCTGATTCCGATGACGATTGTCAAAGAGCTGATCTATGCGAATCCGGATTTGGCGATGTTCTTTATCCGCCAGTTATCTATCGACTTGGGTATCGCCGACGAGCGCACAGTCAATCTGACGCAGAAGCATATCCGCGGACGTCTGGCTGAATCCCTCTTGTTCCTCAAAGACAGTTACGGATTGGAAGAAGACGGCGCGACACTGAGTATTTATCTGGCACGCGAGGATTTGGCAAACCTTTCGAATATGACGACTTCGAATGCTATCCGTACCTTATCTACCTTCGTGGCAGAACATATCATCGCTATTGATGGTCGTAAGATCAAATTGATTGATGAAGAAAAACTGAAGAAAATCAGCCGCATGGGATAATAAACCTGCCGGCTGCTGGAATAAAAGCGGATGTACCGATGGGAGATGATGTCTCTCTTCCGGTACATCCGTTTTTGTTTATGGCTGTAGATACGTGTTTATGCGTTGGCCGTCGTGTCATCGCCGGCAGCTTCTTCTTTCGGCTTGGACGGCTTCTTGCTCAGTTCCTGTTCCTTATAATGCTTGATCTGTGCGTTGATCTCGTCGATTGTTGTGACATACTCGTTGGTATTGGTTGTATCAACCAGGTACAGGGCATTGATTTTATCGACGATGGTCTGGTAGGCAGCATCTGTATCGGCACGGGCTGCGAGCATGGCTGCCTTGGTTTGTCCGGCACGTTCGTTGTCGCGCGACTGCAATCCCGCTTTTACTTTCTCATTTCCGTTTTTCATCATCGTGACGAAGGGTGTTAACCCCAGACTTTCTACTTGTTCGCTGTATGTGGATTCCAAATCTTCAATGAAGTTGGTCATCAGACCGGTCTGCCGGCTGAGCGACATTTGGGTGTCGATTTGATAATCCGTCAGATGTTGGGTCAGCACTTTAGCCGCTTCATATTGCGCTCCGCTTCCTAAGTACGTAAATCCCTTTACCGTATATTTGTATCCTACATAAGCATTGTCGCGGGCCTTGTCTGCATTGGCAATCTCGTCTGTTTTATTGCTTTTCCGGCTCAAGACCAGCACGGCATCTTCGTTGTCGAGCGCAGTTTTGAATGCCGGAAGTTCTGTACTTAGTTTTTCCCCATAAAGCAGAATACTATTCAGGTTCGTGTAAATGGCTTCCATAAAATTGAAGTGGGCTCCATTGGTGAGGCTGTGTGTGTCGATTGTGTTGATTTTTTTCATGACTCAATAATTTTGAAATTTATAATAGTTTTTTTGTGTCGGAAGAAGAATTCCTGTCGGTTTTGTGCTTCCCGAAGATTCGGAAAATCTCCCGCCGTCGGAAAAGTACTTCCCGAAGATTCGGAAAATCTCCCGCCGCCGGAAAAGTGCTTCCCGAAGACTCGGAAAGTCTCCCGCCGCCGGAAAAGTGCTTCCCGAAGATTCGGAAAGTCTCCCGCCGCCGGAAAAGTGTTTCCCGAAAGTTCGGAAAACTTTCCGCTACTTGGAAAATTCTTCTTCTCGCCGCTAAATATACGATTTAAAACGATACAAGCCTTTCAAGATGGATTAAAAGTGTAAATTATTTTAATGTTTGATAATAAACGAAGGGTGATGGCGTTATTATCTACAAACAAAGTTGTATAGCGAATTGTAAAATCATAAAATGTAGAAGTATGAAAAAGCTAGGTTTATGTTTGATGTTATGTTTCCTGTTTTTAGGAAACCTTGCCGCCCAGTGGTCTGTCGGTGGGAAAGTGGGAGCTAATTTCACTGGTTTGGCTGATAGCCCGACGGTGGAAGATTATAAATGGCGAACTAGATTTAATATCGGTGGTGTAGTGGCATATCAACTGAATGATTGGTTGGCATTACAAGGAGAACTTCTTTATGCTCAATATGGCTTTTTAGATAAAGGAGGTTTTGGCGATAATGAGACTGGTTTGTCTTTATCAGAGGTAAAAGTAATATCTCATTATATAGATGTGCCAATATTGGCGAAAGTATATCCATTCAAACGCTGGTCTGGATTTAATTTAGAGGCTGGGATGCAACCTGGATTCTTTTTAGCCGAGTCAATGCATGCGAAGGAAGGTTCTGGAAAGTATGCATATATGGGGGATCGAAATCCTTTGACTTGTTCATTAGTGTTTGGATTGGCTTTTGAGTTGCCCGATGAAAAATGGAAGAATTGGTATTGTGATTTTCGCTATTTATTGGGTATGACGGAAATTTATAAGGATTGGGGGAAGATGAAGAACCGAGCATTTCAGTTATCAGTTGGTTATCTTTTCCAATTATAAACAAAATGCTTGGGGCATTACTCCCCAAGCATTTGTATTATTTAATAGCCTCGCGAATGCGAACTAACCGTGTGAGCAAACCTTCCAATAAATCGAGTTGCAGCATATTCGCGCCGTCAGACTTGGCTACTGCCGGTTCGGGATGTGTTTCTATGAACAATCCGTCGGCTCCTACGGCGATGGCTGCCTTGGCAATCGTCTCGATGAGGGCCGGCATACCACCCGTTACGCCCGATGTCTGGTTGGGCTGTTGCAGCGAGTGCGTTACATCCATCACCACCGGAAAACCAAATGCCTGCATTTGCGGAATACCCCGATAATCGACTACCAAATCCGTGTAGCCGAAAGTCGTGCCCCGTTCGGTGAGCATCACTTGCCGGTTACCTGCATCGACCACCTTTTGGGCAGCAAACTGCATGGCTCCGGGAGAAAGAAACTGCCCCTTCTTGATATTGACAACCTTTCCGGTGCGGGCGGCTGCTACAAGCAAGTCCGTTTGCCGGCATAAGAAGGCTGGGATTTGCAGGACGTCTACATATTCGGCAGCCATGGCCGCCTCGTGCGTCTCGTGAATGTCAGTTACTGTCGGCACACCGAAGGTTTCACCCACTTTGCGCAAGATCTTCAGCGCCTTTTCATCGCCAATCCCCGTGAAGGAATCCAGGCGCGAGCGGTTTGCCTTCCGGTACGACCCTTTGAATACATAAGGAATTTGCAGCCGGGTAGTTATTTCCGTAATCTTCTCGGCGATACGGAGCGCCATGTCTTCTCCTTCGATCACGCACGGACCCGCCAGGAGGAAGAAGTTATCCGAGTTTGTCAGTTTGTCAAGCGTAAACATGATTATTGAATGAGAGCTAATACGTTGTTAATCTTTTCGTCGGTAGGAAGCGTGGCGTCGAGCCAATGGATGTGCAAACCGCGCCGTTCCATTCCGCGGAACCACGTCATCTGCCGTTTGGCAAACTGGTGGATGGCAATTTCGAGTTGCGATACCATCTCGTCGTACGTCAGTTGCCCGATAATATATAAGGTAAGGAATTTGTATTCCAGTCCGTAATAGATGAGGTCTTCAGGCTTCACACCCGTAGCTAGGATCGCACGGACTTCATCCACCATGCCTTCGTCCAGCCGGGCACGCAGTCGCTTGGAAATCTTTTCCCGCCGCAACTCCCGATCGATATCCACGCCAATAATCAGGCTGTTGATCGGCGCATACTCCCGCTTGTCGGGCGCTTCCGTCTTATAAAACTCTTCGATCTCGATGGCCCGGATGGCACGCTGAGCCGAATCGACGTCGGTCTTGTTATGCAAAACCTTGTACGAAGCCAGGATCTGCTCCAGTTCTGCCAATGATTTTCCTTTCAGCGATTCCCGCAAAGCCGGGTTCTGCGGCACATCGAGCAACTTGAATCCCCTGAGAACCGATTCGATATACATACCTGTTCCTCCACAAAGGATGGGGAGTTTCCCTTTCTTCCGGATTTCCTCGAAGGCCTTGTGGAAGTCGTGCTGGTATTCGAATACGTTGTATTTATCGCCCGGATTGCAGATATCAATCAGGTGATAGGGAATCTGTTTCCCGTCTACCACGTAATCAGCTAGGTCTTTCCCCGTCCCGATATCCATCGAACGATACACCTGCCGCGAATCTCCACTGATGATTTCCGTATCCAATCGTGCTGCCAAGGCTGCCGCAAAGGCTGTTTTTCCCGAAGCAGTCGGACCAATGATGGTAATGAGTTCGTAATTATTCATGCTGCAAACTTACGAATTTTGCCTGCATACTGCCAAAGGTAAGGACATAAAAAAAGCCGCATCCCGAAAGATGCGGCTTTGAAACTATTTAATCTGGATAGATTAGCAGTTTACAGATGCCATGTGAGCGATCAAATCCAATACTTTGTTAGAGTAACCGATTTCGTTGTCAT
>ENA-OURU01000056-OURU01000056.1-human-gut-metagenome-genome-assembly--contig:-NODE-56-length-151425-cov-11.344104_pt1 | contig 151425 bp, 95 predicted proteins | sample MGYA00242137_ERZ509064 | MGnify/ENA primary metagenome ERZ509064 (study PRJEB26280, sample SAMEA2338777) | human gut metagenome | biome: human gut; feature: human-associated habitat; material: faeces...
ACTACTTCCTTAGTTACAGGCTTAGCGTTAGCCAAAGCGTTCTTAGCGTTAGCCAAGTCAGCCTGAGCTTGTGCCAGTTCGCTTCTGTACTTATTGATTTCGTTGTTGATAGCATTCTGATCAACTTTCGCGCCACAAGCTACGAACTTCTTGCCACCGAAAGTATAGGTTGCACCTACAGTTAAGCCTACAATACCTTCAGTTTTAGCATCGCTTACAGAACCGAAAACAGAAGGAGATACTGTGCCACGAGCTTCGAGGTCGATAGCCCATTTCTGGTCAATGTTGTATTTAGCACCCAAACCTAAGCTTGCGCCAACCAACAGACGTACCTTATCATCCTTAGGATAACTCTTAGAAGGATCCAGTTCTTGCTTATAAGTCAAAGAACCATCAGCGTTAGTAACCTCAGTGGTCTTTGTTGCAAGATTCCAAGTACTATAAGAATTTGAGATATTCAATGTAGGACCTACAAAGAACATAAACTCAAACTTACGGCCTTCTTTGTAACCGCAGAAGAGGTTAGTCAGGTTCAACATTGCATCAGCATTCAACGCAACGAACTTCTTCTTATAGTTATACCAATTCTCGTCTTTGCCTACGTTTTCAAAAGGGTATTGAGTATGAAGTTTACCAGACCATCCGGCAACCTGACCACGGATACCCCATACCGGGCTGAAGAATTTTCCCAGTGATATATTCACCAGAGGTGTTATGGATTCACCGAATCCATAATCAAAGTTGCTGGGGTTGGTCACAACTTGTCCACCCACGCCTACACTGATAAAGAAATTGTCCTTCCAGCTTTCACTGTAGTACTTTTCTTTAGTCTGTGCATTGGCAATGGTTGCCCCTGACAACAGTAAAGATAATATTACTAATTTACTTTTCATTGTTTTTTAGTTTTTAATAGATTTAACTCTTTATTACTTATTCATTCTTCACCATTTCTCTTATTTCAGGTTGAACCTGAACATCAATCCACCAGTGAAATATTGCATTCGTTGTAATTCCACCTGTAAATGCAAATGGTTGAACAACAAATAGGTGGCACCCAACGCAAAATCTTTCGAATCATATTCCGCTATCACCCTCAAATCCGGTGCGAAACTGGGATTGTAAGTGATACCCGCCGCTATTCCGTTCAGTTTGTACTCCTTTCTCTGATTATATAAATAAGAGAGGTGTACTCCGATTTCTTCTGTTCCTATCGGCAGATGCTTGGTTGCAGCTATATAGAAACGGCTGAAATATCCGTTTCCGCTTGATGAACCAATTACGCCACCACCGGAAGAAGTAAACGGGTCTGATGTTCCCAGAACCACAGCCGGCATATACTTCCAGAATTGCCCTTCTTTCAAAGCTCGCAGTCGGACAGAGAAATATCTGTCCTGATTCGTAAAACCTGAGTAACCGTAAGGCTTCAAGCCCAGTGCTTCCGCTTTAAAAAGTGTGCATGTGTATGCCACTTCCAACCAGGGGAAAAAGGTCACATTCAGGTAATAGTTGTACGTATGATAGTACCACGTAGGAGGAGTTATCTCCTTGTTCATAAAGTTGGCACCCAGCATTATTGTCTTATCTTTCTGCATCTCTGCGGAAGGGGCATGCAACAAACCTGTAGTACCGTAAGTTAATTGAGCCGAAAGTACAAACGCACAGCATAAAAACAAGTACGTAACTATTATTCGCTTCATCTGCATCTGCCTTTCTCTATACACTTTATACTTTCGGGTCAATTATGATCTATTGTTCTTAACAATCAGAATTATTCTGCTTCGATGATACCACCACCAGCGTTGCCTGTACCATGACCGTGGTCATGACCATGATCGTGAGAAACCTTAATGATTTCCATATCGTCATAGTTAACGGTAGCTGTACCTGCAGCTTGGTATTTTGCATATACTCCAGACAGATCCATGTTTACATCTGTAGTTGTTTCAACCGGTTCTTCATCTCCTGAAGTAATAATAGTAGTAGAAGTTACCTTTGTTACTCCTATAGTGAAATCAACGAATTCTTGTTTAGAAGTGATACTCTTAACAGCAGTGTAAGGTGCTAATTCGAATTTGTATCCCTTTTCTATAAGTTCGTTTTTGTATCCATCAGCAACGATTGTATCAGTAGCTGCCTTCATAGCTTGAGCAACTGCTACACCTAATGCAGTTTCGCTGCCAAGGTTACCTCCCTGTATGTCAATAGTCTTCATACCTACTAATACTGGAATATCATAAGTATATTGCTTAACTCTATCAGTTCCATTTACAATCATAGGATCGAAAGTATCTACTGTCGGTACAAAAGTAGGAGCTGCATTAGTTCTTGTAACTTCAACATTGAATGAGAAGTCAATCTTCACTTCAACATTCGGTTCTTCTCCACCCGGTTCTGTGCTAGCTGTAGGTTTAGCAATCTTCTGAACTAAAGTCATTTCAATACCATTCTCATCAACGATCTTGAAAGTAGCACTAAAGAATTTAGAAGAAATAGCTCTGGTTGTAGTTTCTTCTACGAATTCAGTTTCAGGAACATTAAACTTATACGCATAAGTATTGGAGTTACCTTCACCGTAGAATTGAGTACCCTTGTCATTGTACAAGCGTACAACCTTAGCCAACATCCATCTGTTACCGAACTTCAGGTCACCTGCAAGAACTACTGTTCCTGTAGCAGTTTTAACCAAAACGATTTCAGTTGCATATTCTTCAGTAGCGAACGGATCTGCGAAGTCAATAGCTACTTCTTTCTTAGCATTCGGTAAAGAGATGTATTGGATAGTAGATACAAATCCGTCTTTGCTTGCTTTAATCTTATATGCACCGGCAGTCAGAGGAGTAGTTTCATAATCTACTTCTTCGGCACCTTTACCATATACAGTTACGTCAGCATCGTCGATTACATTCATGTCTTCATCCAAAACTGTTACTTTGAGGTCATATCTCAATTCAACTTCTTTGGTTGTAGCTGTTTTGCCTAACACGAAATTAACAGGATAAACGGCAGCTTGTCCCGGTTTCAATTCAGCAATGTTCACAGTAGTTTCTTGTTTGTCGAAACCTGTGCAAGTAGCTGTAACTTTTACAGCACCGTGTGACAAGCCTGAAATAGTGAAAGAACCGCTGTTTTGAGTAACAGTACCTTTATCTGATGCGACTGTTGCATTAGTCAAGATAGTACCTTCAGCACTGTAAATTGTACCTGTAATTGTGTACTGGGCGGCTGGCAATGTTACACTCTGATCGGGATCGATGATATCCAATCCTTCATCTTTGTAACATCCAGTGAGTAATGACCCTGTTAAGGCCACTACGGCTAATGCTAATTTAGCATTGTAGCCGTTAAAGAAACTTTTCTTTTTCATCTCAATAAAATTAAAAATTTAGTAATTCTGATTTAATAAAATATGGATTAAAACTATTATTACTCATTATGTTCTCGCTTGCGTTAGCCCGGAATCCCTTATAATAATAGCGTTCATTGCCTGCATTATAAGCTATCCCCATATTCTTTGAGGGCGTCACCCGCGGTATATATCCTTTTCTCTTATATTTATAAGGTGGGAGCGCTATTTGAAATCTAAAACCGCCATTTGACTTTGCCCCTTGCGCTTTCATTGCATAAAAGCCAATCGAGCAATAGCGGAAGTGCCGAATCAAATCAAATCTTACGCCTTTTTCACCCAATAGATATTGTTCACCTTTCAAACTTGCCTGAACATTGTATTCGGGCCAATAAAAATTAGCTCCTAAACTCCATGTCAAGCGTGTCTTTGTTCCATAGTAAAATTCAAATCCATCCCATTCATACGCAGCGGTTAATCCTATGCGTCCTTCAAACGAAAAACGTTCATCGGCTTTTAACACATGAAGCAATTTCAAATCACCTCCATACCGGCTTGCATTAAATGTTCCGACAGTTCCTGTAAGCCATGTATTATAAGGTAAACGAACAGTTTGTTGCAATGTCAGAAATCCAGGATGTACCTTATCAGCTAAATCACCATACCCGTCATTATAAACCGGGAAAATAACCTGTGCGGTCAACTTCATTCCCTTCCAAAATGAAACTTCAACTGCCGGTGACAAGTTAAAAAGCACTTGGTATACCTGCGTAATCACCAGATTCTTTAATGAAACTTCCGGATACACAACTACATCTACCTTAAACAAAGAACTATTTTTTCTCTTTTCTTTCCGAACCAGCTTCCATGAGTCACCTAAATTGTAACTAACGTCCCAATCCGCACGACTTGCTTCAGGGACGCTGTCACCGATTATCGGTTTATAGTAAAGAGAAATTTGAGGTATATTATTATCTAGAACAATTATTCTGCATGGCTTTTTATCCGGAAACTGAGAGAGGTATTGATAAGAATGTATTTATTTGATTAATGCTTGATAATCAATCAATAGTGTATTGTTTACGAAAAGTGAAATATTGAGATATTTATCGTTTTTCATGTTATGCAAAGCTTTATTGTTACCTGTTTGTTTCCCTATTCATTTGGTGTATCTAATAATTATTTAATTATATATTTATCAAAAAGAATCATTAAAGAGGTTTCTGATGTCAATAATTGATATTTCCTAATTCAATTCTAATATTGCCACATAAATAATTTCATTACCAACCGGAAATTACTTGATTTCTTTATAACAAAAAAGGTGTCTATCAATAGCTAGACACCTTTTCTCTTTTATAGAATTTCTATTATAAGAAATCTTATTTTATTCCAGAATTACTACTCGGTTCAAATAGTTCTTACCGAACATGTTAGCAGTACCACCGAATCCTACGAGTTCGAGTTGATCCTTATCAACGCCTTCCTTAATCAATGCGTCGTAAACAGTCTGAGCACGTTTTTCAGACAACTTCTGGTTCCATGAAGCGCTACCCGTAGCCTTATCAGCATACCCGGCAACTTTGTACTTCTTATCAGGATTAGCCTTCAGAATCTTAGCAGCCAACTGGATGTTAACCATACCGTAATCATCAATGCGAGCGCTACCAATCTTAAAGAAGATGGCACGAGGGCCGGCAACTTCAATCTCCTTCACTACTTCCTTAGTTACAGGTTTAGAGTTAGCCATGGCATTTTTAGCACTTGCCAGGTCAGCCTGAGCCTGAGCCAATTCGCTTCTGTATTTATTGATTTCATTGTTGATAGCATTCTGATCAACTTTCGCGCCACAAGATATAAAATTCTTGCCGCCAAAAGTATAAGTAACACCAGCAGTCAGAGACACCGCACCATCTGTATAGGCACTACTCTTATTCCCAAACATAGAAGGAGATACTTCACCTCTTGCCTCAATGTTGATATCCAAATACTTGCTCACATTGAACTGTCCCATCAAACCTACAGAACCGTTAATCAAAGCATTTAATTTATCTTGCTCACCATAAGCCTTTGCAAAAGTCAATCCGGGACCTGCGAACACAGATAAAGTAAATAAGCGTTCCGGATTATATCCGCAAACAGAGTTAGACAGGTTATACATAGCATCTGCACGCAGAGTGAAATACTTCTTGTTCTTAACCTCAGCATAAGTGCCTTTTATTTGTCCGCGCTCTGTATACAGTGTCGACCATAATCCGGCAACTTGTCCGCGAACTCCCCAGATAGGATTGAACAGTTTACCCACTGATACGTGGATCAATGGCGTGATGGCATGTCCAAAGCCATAATCAAAGTTATCAGGATTAACACATGCCTGAGCTCCTACACCAGCGCTTATAAAGATATTATCTTTAAATTTTTCGCTGTAGTATTTCTCTTTAGTCTGTGCAGTAGCTGTAAGAGCTAATCCCGCCAACATGATAGATACTATACCAAATTTACATTTCATTGTTTTTTCTATTTTAAAATGATTAACTCTATGCTTTTTCTGCCAGTTTCTTTATTTCAACCGGAACTGGAAACACAATCCACCCGTGAAATATTTCATCTTTTGCAGTTCCACCTGTATATGCAGATGTTTTAAAAGCAAGTAAGTGGCTCCCAGTGCAAAATCTTTTGAATCATACTCTGCAATCATTCTTAATTCAGGCGCAAAAGTTGGATTATAACTAATACCTGCCGCTATTCCATTCAGCTTGTACTCTTTTCTTTTATTATATAAATAAGAAAAGTGTACCCCTATTTCTTCTTTTCCTATAGAGATATGCTTGGTGGCCGCTGCATAGAAACGACTATAATATCCGTTTCCTTCTGTAGAACCAATCGAGCCTCCTCCGGATGAAGTAAATGGATCTGATGTTCCGAAAACAACAGCTGGCATATACCTCCAGAATTGTCCTTCTTTCAAAGCCCGTAACCGGATAGAAAAATATCTATCCTGATTCGTGAATCCTGAATAGCCATAAGGCTTTAACCCCAAAGCTTCTGCCTTAAACAGGGTGCAAGTATAAGCAACTTCCATCCACGGCAAAATGGTAACATTCAAAAAATAATTGTACGTATGGTAATACCACGTAGGAGGAGTTATCTCCTTATTCATAAAGTTCCCTCCCAGCATCACTGTTTTGTCCTTTTGCATCTCTGCCGAAGGAGCATGCAGTAAACCGGTAGTTCCATAAGTCAATTGAGCCGAAAGCATGGATGATACACTGATAAGCAGTGTCGCAATAAACATTCGCTTTATTCTCATTATGTATAATCTCATGCTTTAGGTTCAATTGCATTATTTAAAAACAGGCCTATTCAAAATCGATAATACCACCACCTGCGTTCAAATCTTCACCATTGCCATGTCCATGAGTGTGACCAATAGCATAATTTGCAGTCAGAGTTGTAGAGATAATCTTTTTAACTACCACTGTTACGTCTGTAGTTTTTTTGTTCTTATCAATTACATGAACAGTATATGATCTTCTTACTTGTTTTCTGACCATACTGAAGTTATCAATTTGCTTGTATGCAGGAACTGATATATCTACAGACAGAGCAGTTTTTGAGTAGCTGTTCTTCGGTGCAATATTAGCATTGTCTTTTAGAATCATATTTTTCAGTAACATTGTTACGTAAGATTTCGTTTCTGCATTCATACCAGACAAGGCAGTTTCAATAGCCAAAGCAGGAGTGTTTCCATCATAAGCGGTTCCACCCATGTAGTTTCCTTTTACAGTAACTACAGCGGCTGCAGAGCCTGTATAGCAAGGTTTATTGATGATTTCGGCATCCAACTTAACACTGTCTACTGGAACGATGGCTGACTCAAAACCGAAACGGAATTTGGAGAAGTGATTGATTTTACCAACGAAAGTACCTGAAGTCATATCGTATTCAGCATAATTATTAGCATCAGCTGACCATACACCGGTTTTTTCGTTTTGATAAAGAACACCTAATACATAGTCAGGCTCTACAGTAACAGTAACCGGAGCCTGGAACTTAACTTCCAGCGGTTGAGAGAATACAGTACCGCTGGGTTGTCCTTCGTAAGTACGTACAGCAGCAGTTGCCTTTTCAGTTTGTATATCACGAGTTAGTTTGATTGCTTGAGCTTGGCCACCTACATAATAAACTTGTGTGTTAGCAGGCAATGTGATCTGGTCGGCAACAGTTTTAGTCTCTTGAGTTGTTTCACCTGTTGTTTCATCAATAACAGCTTCTGTAGATACAAGTTCTACTACGAGAGCCTCTTCTACTTTTACCACTGGAATATCAATTTTAGTAATATCTTCAATACCTAATTCTTCGGCAACTTTCTCGATGTCTGCTTTAACTTCAGGTTCTTTAATATCTTCAACTTTCGTTGGCTCTGCTTTATCTACAGGCACTTCGATAGTTTGTTCACCACCCTTACTCGGATCTTCATCAGGGATATCACTGCTTTCGGCTTTCAATACAACTTCAATGGAAGTCACAGAAGTAGCACCGGTCTCAACCAGTTTCACAACTGTGGCTTTTGCTTGTGCAACATAACCAGCTTTTGAAACTGTAATAATAGCCAATGTTGTAGGAGTGATATGTTCAGCTGCCACTTCTATATTGAAATAACCACGATTGTCAGTAGTAAGATCAGCTTTGAATTCACCAACTTCAACTTTTACAGTAGCGTCGGGCACAGCAGCATCTTTTTCATTGGTAACGAAGCCGCACACATAGTATTTAGACACCTTTGCAGTTTCTTCCTTTTGCATCAATACGGCAACTGTAGAGGTTACAATTTGGTCGCCTTCACCTTCTTCAGCAGCAACAGGAGCTACAGCGATGGTAGCGTAAGCGTTTTTGTAACCTTCAGCTTTAAGAACGGCATAGTAAGTGCCCGGCTGTACCCCTTCTACTGTGAATGTGTTATTAACAACTGCAATTGTACATCCAGGTATAACTACTGACGACAATTTTACAGCAGCGCTACTTTCATCTGTTGCAGTACCTTTTATGGTATATTTTACAGTTTTGTATGTCGGAGTATCATATCCCGGATACATAGCTGCATTTACTGTGTAGACAGCAGTTTTGCCATTTTCAATCTTTTCTACATACACAGAAGTTGTGACAGTTTTGTAATCATCTTTAGTAACAGTCAGAACATTCAGCCCTTCTGTTGCATCTAAAGCATAAGTTCCATCGGTAGCAGTTGTAGCACCATTAACCTTGGCACCAGACAACGGTTCTCCGGTAGAAGCATTAGAAACGACACCTGTAATTTTGTATACCGGTTTCACTGTACTAGGTGCCTCTGTCGTTAATTCTTCTTTTTCGTAGCAGCTGGCGAACATGCCGCAGATTGCTACTAACATTAACGCTAACTTCACGTTAATACCAAACAAACTTTTCTTTTTCATCTCAATAAAATTAAAATTAATAAACTAATAATTCTGATTTAATAAAATATGGGTTAAAACTATTTGATTGCATTATATTGTCACCGGGTGATGAGCGATAGTTCTTGTAATAATATTGCTCGTTTCCTGCATTATACGCCAGCCCCATGTTTCTGGAGGGGGTAAACCGAGGAATATATCCTCTTCTTCTATATTTATAAGGTGGCAAGGCAATCTGAAAACGAAAGCCACCATTGGACTTCGCTCTTTGCGCTTTCATTGCATAAAAACCTATTGAAGCATAGCGGAAATGCCGGATAATATCTATCCGCACCCCTTTTTCACCCAATAAATACTGTTCAAGTTTCATAGTCGTTTCTACATTATATTGTGGCCAATAGAAATAACCTCCAACTGACCATGTCATTTTTTTCTGTGTTCCAAAGTGGCAAGTAAATCCATCCCAGTATGCCGCCCCTGTATATCCAACACGTCCTTCGATTCCAAATCTATTATCACGGATGAAACGATGGCTAATTTTCATATCTATCCCATAACGTTCGCTACTGAAATGCCCTACTGTAAGTGTTCCCCAGATATTATAGGGTAGTCTTACCGTTTGTGACACGCCAATAAAACCAGGATGTATTTTATTATACATATCTGGATATCCGTCATTATAAATAGGTACTTCCAGTTGTGCTGTCAGTCTCATCCCTTTCCAGAAAGAAACTTCTATTGCCGGTGCCAGATTGAACAGAACTTGATATATCTGCGTAATTACTAAGTTCTTTAATGACAATTCCGGATATATTACCACGTCCACTTTGAACAAAGAACTATTCTTTTTTTTTACTTTACCAGCCTTTTTCCAGTTACTGCCCAAACTATAGCTTACATCCCAATCCCGTCGAGCTACCCCTGGTACACTGTCGCCTATAATTGGTTTATAAAATAATGAAATTTGGGGTATGTTATTATCCAGAACAACAATCCGACATGGCTTTTTATCCGGAAATCAGGATAAAGAAATCTTAGATAAATTAAACATACAATTAGCTAGTATTTAGCGAATTGCATAATACTAAACAATATCATTACTTTCCTTTATTGTTTCTTTTTTAGACATTAATATTATATATTTGTTGCTGGTTTGTTACTATTTATACATTATTGGAGCAAATGGACCTTCCTTTTATTTTTCTAGTACTCAATAAATTAAATTCAAATAGAAGTAGCAGAACAGAATAAAACTCAAATGCGAAATCATTTGGAACCGGTTTTTGTTACCATGTTGTTACCGTATAAATAAATGTGTATATTATTTTTAATAAACAGGAGATTCTAAACAGAGATATGAAAGAAGAACTAAGAATAAAAGAGCCAATAAAGCTAAGAGTCAAACATCTGGCTAATGGCAATAAGTCGATATATCTTGATATGTATATGAATGGGAAACGAAAATACGAGTTTCTGAAATTATATATTATACCTGAATATAATAAGTCAGACAGGGTGCGTAATAGTGAAACGCTAAAATTGGCAAATGCCATTAAGGCTCAAAGAATTATTGAATTACAAAATCAGAGCCACGGTTTTAAGATCAATAAGACATCTCACATTAGACTAACCGATTATATACAAAGTGTAGCTGAAAAGAAATCGGAGAATGAAGTTCGCAAAACGGTACTACACGCTGTAGTCTATCATCTTAGACGTTACAACCCTAATGATATCCAATTAAGCAGGATAGATAAAGATTATATTTTGGGATTTCTGGATTACCTAAAGACAGCAAAACAAACTCATACCAAGAAAGAGAAATTGCTGCATGTCAATACCCAGGTCTATTATTACAAAATGCTGAGATATTGCCTGAATTATGCAGTATCAGAAGAACTGATATCAGCTAATCCTATGAATAAAATAAAAAATGAAGAAAAACCACATAAACACCGTACGGAAAGAGAATATCTCACTATTGACGAATTGCGAAAGCTGGCTCAAACCCCTTTTTATAATGGTTTACTAAAGAAAGCTTTTCTCTTCAGTTGTTTTTGCGGGTTGAGGCATTCCGATATCATAGCGCTTACGTGGGGAGACATAGAAATGGATGATGATGGCAATGCCCGGTTGTATATCATACAAAAGAAAACCAAGGAAGCCATTTCTTTGCCTTTAAGTCAGGAAGCTATAAAACAGTTACCGAAGCGAGAAGATGCTAAGGAGGACGATATAATATTCAAAAAGTTAATAACATTGGGAAGAACTAATGAAATTTTACCTAAATGGGCTGAACAGGCCGGAATTAAGAAGCATATCACATTTCATACTGCCAGACATACCCACGCAACTATGTTGTTAACTTTAGGCGTCGATCTGTATACTGTCTCCAAACTGCTTGGGCATACCAACATACAGACTACACAGATTTATGCCAAACTTGTTGATGAGAGTAAGAAAAAGGCAATTGACCTCATACCCAATATAACATAATTGTGAACTCAGCGACTCAATAATAAGTTGGCTCAAGTTACTCTCACTACCCTCACTTTTAGTACGAATCGTTGATAACTAATATATTAAGTGTGAGTGAGAGTAAAATCCGGGAGTGAGAGTAAGTGGGCTACTCTCACTCTGTCTCGTCCTTTCTCACGCCCTAACTCATTCTATTACATCATGTTAACTTACATTTAACGAATATATCGAACAAGTCTGTAATCCTATATTTTTCAGCTTTTTTCCCCGCATAAACGGTGAATATGCCCGTCGCAGCCGATTTATCACGCTGCATACCCTTTGCAAGTGCTTTTTGTCACCGTATAGCGCTTTACAAACAAGTCGCGTTATTCAACACTGTCCGGGCTGACAAGTTCCCGGCATCGGCTATCCCTACTCGGAAATTGTGATGATGCGATAAAGCGAGAGATTTCATTTCTTTCTGAAAATATAGTCTCTATTGTTGTTCTTCTTTTACATCTTATTTTGTTTACTATCCGCCGTTTGCATCGGATAACTTTAGCATCACTGTTCTTGATACGTACAGATTGCCTGTTTGATGCTCTGGTTTCTCCATTTGGAATTGTGAGTTTCATGCCGTGAAACTCCCGGTTTCAATAGGTGAAACTAACGGTTTCATGCCTTGAAACTATCGGTTTCACGGTATGAAACAAAATGGTATCACCCCATGGTGAGTGATTTTATTCATGACTTTACCTTGCTCTCACTTCGTTCCCTGCTTAGGATTCATAATTCAATTGAGCAAGAAACAAGAAATAACTGATATTATCCTAATTTCCCTCCTTCTGGGAGGCTGCGACATACACTTAATAGCCTGCATTTCGCTACTCTTTAGTTCTTTCTTTTCATCATCACAACTGTCGGGTCAAAATAACGGATTCACAGCTAACTAAAAGTACAGAATGTCAAAATGATTACCAACTTGTTTTTTGAAGCTCTGCATATTGAAAGCTAGACCTCCCGAACTTAAAAAATCCATATCGTATGTTTATAGAAGAGGTTATAAATTATCATTATATACACGTAGAACAAGCTTGCGGAACCCTTAAATAAATAATAATTCGTTTTTTATGAAAGGTATATATAATCAAAATTACGTTTGAGGGTATATTTTTCATATAAATGTCGTATTTATTAGTCATTTATTAACCTCTTTATCACGCATTATAAGCTCATAGACAAAGAATATTAGCTTTATGAGAACAATTATGCAGAAAAAGCTACATTATTTTATTTTTTCATGTAAAATTCTTTGGTATTATTAAAAATGTGTCTATTTTTGCACCATATTTTATGTCGTAAAGATATGAAAATTGAATAAATAAAATGAGGTATAGAAACTCTAACATGAGAAAGTGTCTAGCTACTAAAACAATAGCACGATGTGCGGCGCTCTTTTTATTCTGTTTGCTTCCTTTAAAAGGAATTTGCCAAACAGGAGAAAGTACGGTGAACACTTTAGTAGAAATGGGATTTGAAAATGTGGGGTGGACAGAAGATGGCAAAGAACGTGTATACGTCTTGCAAAATTCTGCATATCGTCTGAATGGAGTCGGCATTGGCAAGGCGGTAGACATTATTCAAAAAATGGGTTTACCGGATAAAAAGCCATGTCGGGTAATTGTTTTGGACAATAATGTACCTCAGATTTCTCTCTACTATAAACCGATAATCGGTGATAGCGTTCCTGAAGCAAGCCGTGCGGACTGGAATGTCAGTTATGATTTAGGTGGAGCATGGAAGAAAGCGAAAACAGTGAAGAAAAAGAATAGTTCTTTGTTTAAGGTGGACATTTTAGTGTATCCACAACTTTATTTTAAGAATCTTATCATAACGCAAATCTATCAAGCGTGTCTGGAAGTAAGTCCGGCAATTGAGATTTCGTTATGGAAAGGAAGCCGACTGACCGCGCAAGTTATATTTCCGGTATATAATGACGGATATAACGGTGCCATGAAAAACATACGGTGGGGGTATCTGACTTTAGACCAAAGTGTACGATTGCCGTACAATGTATGGCTTAAAACAGTAGTTGGAGTATTTGACACCAATTGTTATGGAGCGGAGGCAAGCGTATTCCATCCTTTGAAAGATGAACGCTTCTCTTTAGAAGGGAAATTCGGATTAGTAGGGATTGGATATTTCAATAATTTCAGTTCTTTCCGATATAACGGAGAAACGAGATGGTATTGGTCCGTAGGCAGTAATTTTTATTGGAGTAAGTATAATACAGAATTCAAACTTCGAGCAGAGCAATATCTATTAAAAGATGTAGGAGTGGCAATAGAGATGACAAGATATTTCAGATATGCAGCAGTGGGCTTTTATGCGGAGAAGTCGGATAAAGCTAGATTAAACGGAGGATTCAGAATATCCGTAGCACTTCCCCCTTATCGGTATAAACGACGCGGACATATGCCGAGAATATCTACAGGTTTTGGTACTGGTATAAGCTATAATGCCGGAAACGAATCGAAATATTATCTGATGCCTCATACAAGGGCTGATGACAATGTACTGAAAAGAAATCAATATAACCCATATTTTATTAAATCGGAATTACTAAATTTTTAATTTTATTTGAGATGAAAAAGAAAAGTTTTTTGAATGGCCTTTATGCTAAAGGAGCATTGGCTTTAACTATTGTAGCTGGTTTCACACTGGCTGGTTGCGAAAAGGAAGATTTCAACGTAAATGTTCCTGATATTAATATTACTGTACCGGAAGTAGATCTGGGAGAAGGAGTATTTGTTGTAACTTTGAGTGCTACATCAGCAAGTGGAAATACTTTGGAGGGTGTAACTTTCACGGATGCAAGTGGAAATGTCCTTAACAAAACTATCGAATATAAAACTGCTGCAGATATTACAGTAACTGCTAAAAAGGATGGATATAATACAGTAGTAAAGACTGTAAATATACCTGCTCCTGTAAAGGGTGCTTATAATATCATACCCGTTAGTTTTGTTTTGTCAGCAGTAGAAGATCCCGTCCAAATACCTGAACAAGGTAATCCCGTAGAAGGAAAAGATCCTGTTAAAGGCGAAGAAACAAAAACTTACGCAGATGAGTTTAAAGCTAATACACCTTATACTCTTGATGTAGAAGTTCCTTTTGGTGAATTCTATACAGCTGAACAAAAAACAAAACTTCTGAAAGCTGTTGAAGAATTAACAAGTCCTACAACTCGTGCAGGTGAGGATGAAGAAGCAAAAGCAAACCTATTGATAGCTAAGAAAAATCTTCGTGCTACAATTGATGCCCTTCCCACTAGCGCAAAGAAAGAGTTGCAACCAGTTACTTTTACTTTAACAGAAGCTGCTAAATCCGTTACTTTCTCTATTCAAACTACATCTAATGTTTGTAGTGTGAAATTCAGCACTAAAGTTGCCGGTGAAACATACGAAGTGGAAGGTGAACAATTAGTAGTAGCTAACAACGAAATTAAAGCAACTGCCGAAGGTGTAGAAATTGGTCATGGTCATGGTCACGGTCATGGTGACGATGCAAACGCTGGCGGTGGTATCGGTAATAAATAAATAAAATGAATAGGCATTTAGTAACCTATTTTACAAAATGTATTATTTACCCTGAAAAAAAGAAAATGAAATATAGATTTTTAATATTATCTCTTCTCTTGGCGGGCGCAAATGTAGCCACTGTTGATGCACAAGAGAAGCAGAAAGCAAGCGATAATATATTTATCGGTGGCGGTGTGGGGGCAATGACGGTCTTCAATGACGGTCTTAACTCACCTACTCTCAACATCAACGTTCAGGTTGGTAAATATCTGACTCCGACTTGGGGTATCCGTGGTGTGGCAAGCGCTGCATGGCAAAGCCTGGAGAAACAAAATACCGGCTATAGTAACTATTGCAAAAAGTTTGGAGAAATCAATCTGGATGCAATGCTGAACCTGAACAGCCTCTTTGGCAACAAGAACGTAAATCGTGCAGTAGATGTATACTTGTTTGGTGGTCCTACCATGAACATCGCTACGGCAGTAGATGGTGTAGTTGTTTATAACGGTGGTGGAGATATTGACTTAACTCCCGGAACTACAACAGATATTACGTTAACTCCCGAATCATATTTCAATTCACATGGCGTTAAAGCTCGCTTTGGTGCAACTGTCGGATTGGGATTGGGGTATAACGTATCTAATAAGCTGGCTATCACACTAGAAGGTCGTTTCGGTGTAACTCCCTCCATCTTCGGTAATGGAAGCGACTGTCGTAAAGCTGAATCCACTGGTCGCTTAAATATCGGTGCTATCTACACATTTGGCGGTAAGAAATTTGTTTCTAATGCAACAGTTGACCAAGATGCTATCAACAGAGAAGTAAATAGGTACAGAAGCGAACTGGCACAAGCTCAGGCTGACCTGGCTAACGCTAAGAACGCTTTGGCTAACGCTAAGCCTGTAACTAAGGAAGTAGTGAAGGAAATTGAAGTTGCCGGTCCTCGTGCCATCTTCTTCAAGATTGGTAGCGCTCGCATCGATGATTACGGTATGGTTAACATCCAGTTGGCTGCTAAGATTCTGAAGGCTAACCCGGATAAGAAGTACAAAGTTGCCGGTTATGCTGACAAGGCTACGGGTAGCGCTTCTTGGAACCAGAAGTTGTCTGAAAAACGTGCTCAGGCTGTTTACGACGCATTGATTAAGGAAGGCGTAAGCAAAGATCAGCTTGAACTCGTTGGATTCGGTGGTACTGCAAATATGTTCGGTAAGAACTATTTAAACCGTGTCGTAATTTTGGAATAAAACAATAATCCAACTCAGGAAACTGAGAAACCTCTAAAGATGAAGGCGTCTGAGAATTCCGGACGCCTTCTTTTTTAAAATACAAATCCACACACATGTGTTAATCATAATACCCGAAACTGTTTTTCAATTATGAAATTCAAACTGTTCCTTATCGTTTGGTTTGCTTTTTTTCCTTTCATGCTTTCTGCGCAATTGACATACGGCACAACCGGATTGTTGCATGCCCCTTCTGCGGAAATGCAACGTGACAAGACTTTCATGATTGGCGGAAACTTCATGAATAAAGAGTTGACACCTTCCACCTGGTACTATCATACCTATAACTATTATTTAAATATAACCTTTTTTCCCTGGTTGGAAGTAGCATATACATGTACGCTTTTCAAAGCAGAGGCACTAGGATTAAAGCCGTATGGTTATTCAGGATTTACCAATCAAGACAGATATTTTTCCGTCCGGCTACGAGCTTTGAAAGAAGGACAATTTTGGAAACACATGCCTGCTGTGGTTTTAGGTACCTCCGATCCTTTCACTTCTTCCGGTGGTGGTGTAATAAGCTCAACAGAAGGAAACGGATACTACAGCCGATTTTATATTGCCGCAACCAAACATCTACCGATAGGGAAAGAAGAAATCGGAATACACCTTTCTTATTTATATAATAAACGAAAGGAATATAAGTTAAACGGAATAGCGGCCGGTATCACTTACTCTCCGTCTTTCCACCCACAATTGAGGGCCATTGCGGAATATGATTCTAAAGATTTTGCCTTAGGCATCACTTACCTGCTGTTCAACCATGTACACATGCAGATAGAAATGCAAAAAATGAAATATTTCAGCGGTGGATTAACCTACAAAGTTTATCTGAAATAGAATATTCATTGGAAAAAGTTCCCCCTGTCACAAGTTCGTGTAACAAGGGGATTTTTTGAATGAAATAATATAAATCAATATACCAGTTTCACATTATCGATCCAGAGTGAATTACCGGGAGAACCTATGTATGCTCCTCCATGGCTGGAAGTAAACTGCAATAATAAATGTGTAGGCGCATCTTCTTCTGTTCCCCATGCCACTTCTTTAACCGGAACACTTTCACCTTTACTGTTAATAGCGTAACGTTCTTCTACCTGCAAACGCATCATATGGGGCTTATAAGCAGGATCACCAGTGATATCTCCATACATGATTGAATAGGTAGCATTATTACGCCAATCAGTGGTATTATAATAGCGAACTACCATAGTCCCTACCCGCTTAGCAAAAATATTGCCATCCTTATCTTCCCAACGCTTCTGCAAAAACAAATTCACCTCCGGGAAGTCTTTACCTTCTACGTCTGTTATCCGGCTAAAACCGGTAGCACGAATCCGCTTTTCCCTATCAGACATATTAACTTTATAGTCAAACTGCACAGCGATAGGTTTCTTGGTAAAGGGGATACCGGAATTCAGCATCTTTTGCGGATTCTTTGTGCCCTTAATCGGCTCATGCACTTCCCCCAAAAACATAGAACCTGCGGCAAGTACTGTGATATCAACAATACCCAATACTTTTACACTTTCCATACGGGTATCCATACGGGCACAGTAGCCATCACCACGCTTCTCGGGAAACACTGAAGTATTGGTTTTAGTAATACCCGCCACGCGCGCCATCACATTCGAAGTAGCCCATGGCGAACCACCCATGTTCTTATAGGCCTTATTCTCACGAATAGTCGCAGTCGGTCCAATAGCATATACATTCTTCAACGCACCACCGATAATGCCCGACTCTTTAATCTGACGGTCTATCCATTGATCCATGTCTCCGAACGGAATCATTTCCACAGTATGCTGTTGCTGCTGTGCAAGTGCCGTTCCGCAACATAAAAAAGCGGATAGCAAGCCGTACATACAAATTTTCTTCTGCATCATCTCATTAGCTTTTTTAATTAAAGTTCATATTTCCACTGCTCCAATGCAAAGTTCCAGTTATCCTGAACCAATTGCACGGTGCGATCATCATATTTATATTTATTCTTCTTATATCCCTTCTTTCCACCTACATACTTTTCTATATCATTGCGTGCTTCAGCAAATCCGGGAATAGACAAGTCACGATAAATCTGCTCAGTCATCCCCATAGCATCCGCTTCGAAGTCTTCGAACTTTACTTCCATCAGATTACCGGCAGGAATACAAGATTTATCAGCCTCGTATTTATGATACAGTTTGGCATAAATAGAAAGAATATTCTTTTCAATTTCGTCATTACTGATGTCCTGCAACTTCAACGGCTGGATTGTATTCGTGAAGAAACTTCGGGTACTCTCGAACACCGTATAAGGATTACGCATCAGATAGATAAATTTAGCATTAGGGAACATTTTGACCAGTTCTTTCACACGTCCCGTATGGGGTGGATTCTTACTCAAGAACTGTGTTCCGTTAGTATTCCACAATGATATCTTAATCAGCTTGATAAACACTTCTTCAAAAACCTTCAGTTCCTTTTCCGATATATCATCGAACAGCAAATATTTATCTGCATATTCCTGCTGATACTTTGGGAGAAACCAAAAGTTATAATAGGTATAAGGCATCATATTGGCAAGTGCAAACTCTTCTTCCTGTGGCAGATCTACAGCAAGTTCCATGTTATCTGTAGGACGCTTATCAGGCATCAACCAGCTCATGTTCTTCTTGAAGAAAGGCTGTCCCCACATCATCAGATGCGGAAATACAGTTTGGTAAGTAGTATTATAGCCAAAATGCTTGTCACATGAGAAAACATTATGCACAAAGGTCGTCCCGCTGCGCCAATGGCCAAGAATGAATACCGGATCATGCTCTAACGGTTGGGATGCCAACCGTTTCTCATAACGTCCGTTCTGCAAAGGAGCCAGTGTAGAAAGTAGACGACATACCGCCTTAGTCAAACGGTATTTACCTTTGTATGCCGCATCAATTTCCCGCCCTTTCGTAATAGCATTAAATGTTTTCCAATCGGCTCCCACCAAAGTATTTATAGGGAGTTTGTTAAATTCCAGTAAACCCATAATTATGGTACATTATTTGATTATTTTCACTTCAATACCTTGGCGCTTCAAATCTTTCACCGCTTTTTCTATAGCTTCATAGTGCTCGGGAGCAATACCTAACTTCGGTAAGTTCAAAACCGGAAGATCTTCAGAAAGATGCATATCCTTATCCTCTACCCTATCGATAATCATACCGACAGCACTGGTATTATTGGTAATCGGATCAATCAGAATGAATGCACCTGTTGCCTTATTTTTTTGATAAGGATCAAAGAATAATTCCTTGGCAGTAGTAAGAACAACACGAGCTATCTGATTTAACTGCATAGGCAGATCATCAGGCGTCAATCGTCCATTATCAACGGACAACTGATCCATCGTATTAACATCTACTTTATATTTAATGTTACTGATACGTGAACGACTCAAATTAGTAGTCTGCTTGATGAAGAAGGATTTATTGAGATCCATCGGCTCTTCATCCATCCACACCAGCATAGCCTCAAAATTGCGATCTACAACCGGTAAATTATCAGGATGTACCAACATCTCTCCTCTCGATACGTCAATCTCATCTTCCAGCGTTAAAGTTACAGATTGAGGCGGAAAAGCATAATCCAGTTCGCCGTCATACGTAACAATGCTCTTGACACGTGATTTTTTGCCTGAAGGTAACGCTATCACTTCATCCCCTTTACGTACTACCCCTGATGCAACTTTACCGCAAAAACCACGGAAATCAAGATTAGGGCGCAATACATACTGTACCGGGAAACGGAAGTCCGACAGGTTATGATCGTTATCAATATGGACAGTCTCCAAGAAATCGAGCAAAGAAATGCCATTGTACCATGGAGTGCGTTCAGACCTCTCCACTACATTATCGCCATCCAAAGCGGAGAGCGGAATACAAGTCACATCAGGAATACCCAATGGTGCAATAAACTGTTTATACTCTTTAACGATTTCATTAAAGCGCTCCTCAGAGAAGCCTACCAAGTCCATTTTATTAACAGCAAGCACCACATGCTTAATGCCCAACAAAGACACCAGAAAAGAATGACGACGCGTCTGTGTAATGACACCGGTACGGGCATCTACAAGAATGATAGCCAGATTAGCCGTTGAACCGCCGGTAATCATATTACGCGTATATTGCTCGTGCCCCGGAGTATCAGCAATGATGAATTTACGATTATTAGTAGAGAAATATCGATATGCCACATCAATCGTAATACCTTGTTCACGTTCTGCTTTCAGACCATCCAGCAGCAATGCATAATCAATGTGATCACCGGCATTTCCCATACGCTTACTATCACGTTCCAATGCATCTAACTGGTCTTCATACAATTTCTTGCTATCAAACAACAAACGCCCGATCAACGTAGATTTTCCATCATCCACCGAACCGGCAGTCAGAAAGCGGAGTAAGTCTTTCTGTTCGTCTTTATCCAGAAACTCCTTGATATTTAGTTTAGAGTTATTCTCCATCACTTTTTACTTTTTAATTGTCACCTTTATCTTCTTAAACCTAAGCATTAAAGTTCTAAAGGTCAGGTTTAAGATTTCAATCCTCAGGTTTTAATTTTTAATTCTTAATTCTTAAAAGTATCCCTCACGCTTTTTCTGCTCCATACTAGCATCCTGATCAAAGTCGATTACACGGGTGGTACGCTCACTCTTGGTGGTAGTCATCATCTCCTCTACAATTGTCTCAATCGTATCCGCATTGCTCTCTACCGCACCGGTCAACGGCCAACAGCCCAATGTACGGAAACGTACCATTTTCATCTTTATCTGATCACGATATTTTTCAGGCAGGCGGTCATCATCTGCCATAATCAAATTACCATCAATTTCTACGCACGGACGCTCCTTGGCATAATACAACGGAACAATAGGAATATTTTCCAAACGAATGTATTGCCAGATATCCAGCTCCGTCCAGTTACTCAACGGGAACACACGAATGCTTTCTCCCTTATGCACACGGGCATTGTAGATATCCCACAATTCCGGACGCTGGTTCTTCGGGTCCCATTGGTGGAACTTATCACGAAAAGAAAAAATACGTTCTTTCGCACGTGATTTCTCTTCGTCACGACGAGCACCCCCAAAAGCTGCGTCAAATTTATATTTATCCAAAGCACTCAGAAGAGCCTTGGTTTTCATCAAGTCTGTGTGTACTTTACTCCCATGAGTAAACGGTCCTACACCTGCATGAAAAGCCTCCATATTGCTTTCTACTATCAGATTCCAGCCATGTTTTTTGGCATACTCATCGCGGAATTGAATCATTTCCTTAAATTTCCACTTCGAATCGATATGCATCAACGGGAAGGGTACTTTACCCGGATAAAAGGCTTTTTCGGCAAGGCGAACCATTACCGAAGAGTCTTTTCCAATACTATAAAGCATCACCGGATTTTCAAATTCCGCTGCCACTTCACGGATGATATGAATAGACTCTGCTTCGAGTTCTTTCAGATGGCTCAATTTATATTCTTCCATTTTTTATATAATCACTTTTTAATCTGTATTTTCGGTAAAATGAGGTCGAGCAGTTGGTTGACTGACTCTTCCAGGCTGAGTTTTGAGGTATCTAACATCAATGCCGGATGAAGGGGTGCTTCAAACGGAGCGGAAATCCCCGTAAAATTTTTAATCTCTCCCCGGCGTGCCTTTGCGTACAGCCCCTTTACATCCCTACGCTCACACTCAGTCAAAGGGGTACTTACATACACTTCATAGAAGTCCTCCTGCCCGATGATATTAGCCGCCATTTCTCGGATATCATTGTTAGGACTGATAAAAGCGGCAATAGTTATAATGCCTGAATCAATAAAAAGTTTGGAAACTTCTGCAATACGGCGGATATTTTCTACACGATCAGCTTCAGTAAAGCCCAAATTATTATTGATGCCGCTACGGATATTATCCCCGTCCAGAATGCGGCAAAGTAAACCTCGCTTATGCAATTCGCGCTCCAAAGCAATAGCTATCGTACTTTTACCGGAACCGCTCAATCCGGTAAACCATATCATCACACTATGCTGACCGAGAAGTTCTTCTTTATCCTCTCTCGACAACATCCTATCAAAAATCGGATATATATTATTGTCTGTCATAATCTAATTATTAAAAGGGCCAAATTAATGGAATAAGGAATATGGATATCAAGAAAGCTATAATATTCAGCGGCAATCCGATACGGACAAAATCAGTGAACTTATAGTTTCCAATACCTTGCACAATCAAATTTGTCTGATAACCGATAGGTGTAGAGAAACTGGCAGAGGCAGCCATACAGATCACTACAAAGAAAGGCATAGGGCTGACACCCATCTGCGAAGAAATGGAGAGCGCCAATGGGAAAGCTAATGCAGCAGCGGCATTATTGGTTATCAATTCGGTAAACAAGTTCGTAATGATAAATACAGCTGCCAGTAACACCTGAGGACCGTAATGTTCAGTCATACCAATGATATAACTTGCCACTACATCTGCCACACCGGAATTAACCATTGCTTTACTGATGGCAAAAGCACACGCAATTGTTATCAGGATATCCCATGAAATGTATTTAGTGTACTTACGGGCCGGAAAAATTTTAGTCCACGCCATAATGATAGTAGTCACAGAAACAAAGAAAAACATATCCAACTTGATATTCGGGAATGCCTCTTTCACAACCGGCAGCTCGCCTACCGTAGCCCCAGTAATCATCAATATCAGTAATAAAAGGGCAAACCAACGTTTCCCCTTTCCGGGAACCGGTTCGTTATCTTTGCCATTGGCCAACAAAACGAACACGGAAGACTCTCCCCAAGTTTGAACAAAAGAATCATCCGCCATCACCACTAATGTATCACCCTCACGCAAAACCTCATTATCCAGATTCGTAGTAATACTTTGTCCGCTCCGCTTTATTTCCTTAACAGCTGCTCCATAGTGACGCTGAAAATTAAACTCTCCCAACTTCTTGTTAATACCAGGAAAACGAGGACCAAGTACAGCCTCAACCCGATGCAAACCAACATCTTCTTCCGGTTCGTCATCTTGCTTCACAGCATCCGTACGCACATCCGGCAAGAGCTTAGAAGAAAATAGAAATAAATAAATAATTCCTGCTATAGCTATGAAAATACCCACTTTGCCTAACTCAAACATAGTAAATCCTTCATAACCTGCCTCTAATATCATGCCGTGTACTACCAGGTTAGTAGAAGTTCCGATAAGAGTACATATACCTCCCAAAATAGTCACATAAGAAAGAGGTATCAAAAACTTGGTAGCAGGCAATTTTACCGACTCTGCCCAACGCTTGATTATCGGAGCAAATATTACAACAACAGGGGTATTATTAAGAAAAGCAGAAATAAAAGAGATAGTGGGAAGCATACGAAATTGGGCTTTAAACACAGTCGTCTTGCCCTGAGGAAGCAACTTTTTGATAACCTGGCCCAATGCTCCGGACTGACGAATACCCTCACTGACCAAAAATAGCATAGCTACGGTAATCATTCCTTTATTACTAAAACCTTCCAGCATCTCTTTGGGTGTCAGGATGCCGGCACATAAGAACAAAACTACAACGGAAAATAGCACCATACCGGGACGCATTTTATCCAATGCCAATGCCACCACCATGCCCAAAAGTGCCAATAGCACAAATATTATCTCAAATGTCATACATTATACTGTATCTTGTTACTATTTCATTTGCTTAGGTTCCACCACAAACCACGGATTCAGTAAATTCTCTTTATTGTAACAAAGCGGCTCTTCTTTTCCAGCCTGATAAACTTCCAATCCGGCAGCACGTGCTATAGCATGTCCTGCTGCCGTATCCCATTCCATGGTAGGTGCAAAACGAGGATATACATCCGCCTTTCCTTCGGCTACAAGGCAGATTTTAATGGAACTACCACTAGATATAAGTTCTACTTCCGAGTGTTGACGCTTCATTCCTTCGATATAAGCCTCCGTCTCCGGAGTTAGATGCGAACGGGAAGCCACGATTACAAATTTACCTCTTTCGGTAACAGAAGGCAGACGGGTAGCGGATGCAATCAATTCATCCAGTGAAGCATTTCCGCGAGAAGTTACATTGGAGAGTTTGTATGCCCCAATGCTTTCTTCTGCAAAATAAAGTTCCTGTTTCACAGGAAGATAAATAACTCCCATTACGGGTACTGAATGATTAACCCATGCGATATTTACAGTAAACTCTCCATTTCGTTTAATAAACTCCTTGGTACCGTCCAGAGGGTCTACAATCCACAAAGCATCCCATCCACAGCGTTCTGCATAGGGTAAATGTTTCCCTTCTTCACTCAGAATGGGAAAAGGAGTATCGCACAGAAAACCGGTAATCGTTTCATGTGCCTTGCGATCCGCAATGGTTAAAGGGGAGTTATCCGCTTTTTTTTCTATTTCAAAGTCCGATGCCGGGTCATTATAGATGGAAAGAATGTCTGCACCGGCTTGCAGAGCAGCATCTATTGCGCTTAATATATATTTTTGTTCCATATATGGTATCTATACTTACACATAGTGTGCAAAATTAAAAACTTTTTCATCCTCAAAAGTTTCCGAGCTTCGTTTTATAACTTCTTTTAAACTACCTAATACATTTATAAGCACTTTTCACAATCAATAAATCAAAAAAGGAACTCCAAACGTTGAAGTTCCTTTTTCGTCTACTTTTACCTAATCTCTACTTACATCTACTTTTTATTTTCCACAGCTTCACCCGCCCATTCTACGGCACCTTTTTCTTTCAGCTTTGCCGTGATTTTTTTAGCTTTCTCCATAGCAACACTTTCATCTTCAGGGGAAGCATAAGCATGCTTATACCCCTTCACTTTATTCCATTCGCCACGGGTAAAGTCCGGGAAAGCAACGGCTGCACAATTGTTATCCATAGACAATTCGCCTAACTCAGCCAGACAACACCATTCTGCCAAATCATAGACATCCATATCTAAAGGAAGTTCATTTTGCAGGCAATATACCAAACGGCTATCCATGATAAAGTCCATACCACCATGACCACCAACTTCTTTTGCCATTTCACCATATTTCTTCAGGATGGGATGCTGGTATTTCTGCACTAGAGCTTCCATATCTTTTTTAGGCATAAAACTATGGGAATTCAAGTTATCTACCTCAGGTGCAACTCCCGATGCATTCAGTTGTTTTGCATCCAATGCATAACCTGCTATCGGATATTTATTTGCGAACCCCTTGGTACCGGTCAACTGATATAGACGGTTATAGGGTTGCGGAGTCATCACATCATGTTGTATCTCAATCACCTTTCCATTTTCCGTACGAATCAACGTAGTTGTATGGTCACCGTTACGGAAATTCTCACAAGGCTGTCCCGTTCTTTCCTCCACCAACGACTTACCTACTACCGATTTGGTGTCCATAGCAACGAGTGTCTTCATACGGTCACCACGATGTATATCCAACGCTTGCGCTACAGGGCCAAGACCATGAGTGGCATATACATCTCCCCGATGCTTCATATTATATTCCAGACGCCAACCCAGTTTGTCATTTTCACCATTCTTCCAGTAATGATCCCAGAAAGGTTCCAGATTATGAATATAAGCTCCCTGGGCACGAACGACCTCCCCAAACACACCCTGTTGCGCCATATTCAGAGTATTCATTTCAAACCAGTCATAACAGCAGTTCTCAAGGATCATACAATGTTTGCGAGTCTTCTCGCTCATATTTACCAATGCCCAACACTCTTTCAAGTCCATAGCAGAAGGAACTTCGATGGCAACATTTTTATTATTCTCCATCGCACACATAGCGACAGGGAAATGATGCAGCCAATCTGTTGCGATATACACCAGATCTATATCATCCCGTTTACACAATTCTTCGTATCCTTTTTCACCTGAATATATAGCTGCTTTAGGCATAGAAGCTCTCTGTAAATACTTCTGACATTTCTCTGCCCGTTCCTTTTCATAGTCACATAAAGCAACGATTTCTACACCCGGAATATACGTAAAACGTTCTACGGCTCCGGGACCACGCATTCCCAAACCTACAAATCCCACACGAACCACTTCCATTTTAGGTATCGTCAGCCCTATTACACTTGTTTGTTCAGCCGGACGCTCGGGAGTTTCTACAACAATCGTTCCCTTGTCCCAACTCCATTTTGTCCCTTTGTCTGAAACTTGTTGTTCAGACGATGTTTTAGTTGTGCACGCAACTAGCGCAATACACGCGCTCAGCAATAAAAATTTAAATTTCTTCATACATAAATTATTATTGTATTCCCTTAATAAGAGGAATATGTTATTCATAACATTACAAAATTAATAATTATAACGTAGTGACTTGTCTACATCGCCTTTTGCCCTCACTGGTACAAATGTAAATCCCCATTCATAATTTTGATTAGCGGGTATCGTATAGCCAGGCTGCACTTTTGCTCCCCAACTGTCATAACCAGCCACTCCTTGCTGTCTCATATCCACACAAACCTCCACAAAATTTCGAGGAACAATATCATTAATATGAGTCATTTTCCGTATCAGATTTCTGGCTTCATCCACATTATGCTGATTAATTTCCTCCGGAGAACGATTCCTCCATTGATATGGACGCGATGATTCTTCCGAATCAAAATCCTCCACTGTATTTCTCAAAGCATTAAAGCCTATAGTCTGTTTAGCCTGAACCAACAGGCCCCGACCATTTTTATCAGTCAAAGCTACCCAGCGTGTATCCGTACGATGACCGTTTTCTTGTGGACGAACATAATCTACATACATGAAATCAGCAGTAGTCTTGTAACGTCCTACCATACTTCCTGCATTACGGTCAATGTAATTTTCTTCGGGACCACGCCCAAAGTATTCTACTACATTCAGACTTTGCGGTATACGGAAACGCACACCAATACGAGGTACTTCGAGCTGATCTTTATTCTCTTTCTTTTTACCGGGAGTATAAGTGGCAAGATGAGTATCTTCCTGAACTTCAGTCCGTATAGCTTCCTGATCAGTTGCAGTAAATTTCACATTCACATTTATTATTCCATCCGGATATATTCTATAATCCATCAAGTATTGGTTGCCAGCCGGTAAATTATATACTACACTCAGAACTGCATTCTGTCCTTCCATACTTATGGAAGCATTACTAATATTAAAATTATGACTTGAAGTTTTCCAAATCAACAAACGTTTCGGATTTGTATTCCCATAATCATTATCATTAGGTGCCCGCCAGAAGTTGGGTTGTACTCCAAATCCCCGGTCAAAATACTCAGTTCCATCCACTTTATATGAAGTAACCAGACCTGAATCACGATTAAACTCAAAATAAACCTTAGATGAAGAAACAATCAGATTATTACCTTCTTCTTTAAAGTTCAAGGCAGGTCCCGCAGCTTTATATGCCGCTTTATCAACTGTTACCGGAAGTCTGAATTGTTCATATGCTATTTCGTGTCCAACCGGTATCAGAGGTTCCGGCTGAGTAGTGACTACACTGAAATGCACAAAATACTCTACTCCAGCTTTTCCCTGCACATTCTTCACCGGAATAGTAAATTCCTTTTCTGCCTGAGGAGCGACATCCAATAATAACTTCCCTTTTTTCAGCACCATACCATTAGCACGTAATTCATATTGGATGGTATACTTTCTCAAATTAGTAAAATAAAATCGGTTGAACACTCGATACTTACCGGAAGTCACATCAACAACACTAAACATCACATTCTGATGCACATATTTCACTTCTGCCATGGCAGGATGCGGTTTGCGGTCAGGACCGACAAGTCCATTACAGCAGAAATTACCATCACTCGGCATATTTACACCATAATCGCCCCCATACGTCCAATACTTACGTCCATTCTCATCTGTTCTCAATAATCCCTGATCTACCCAGTCCCATATATATCCACCTTGAAGATTAGGATATTTATAAATCTCTTTCCATTGATCCCATAGATTACCATTTGAATTTCCCATTGCATGAGAATACTCCGACGGAACCACCGGCCGATCAGAACCAGTTTCACCAATATACCTCAGCCATTCTGCGCTGGGATATTGGGGCACATACATATCCGTATTCCATTCCCACTGTGCACGTTCATAATTCACTGGCCTGTTCATGAGTTCCTTATCCTGTCCTTTTATCCATAAATATGTCTGATAGAAATTGTAACCATTACCAGCCTCATTTCCCAAAGACCAGAATGTAACAGAAGGATAATTCTTGTTCCGTTCGTACATATTTGCAGTACGATACAGATGTGGCTTCAACCATTCCGGATTATTACCCAATGATCCACCTTTGCGCAAATCGTAATACATTCCATGTGATTCAACATTGGCTTCATCATATACATAGAGCCCAAACTCATCGCACAATTCATAAAACCGACGGTCTTGCGGATAATGGCAAAGACGAACCGTGTTCAAATTATTACGTTTCATCAATTCAAAGTCCTTGCGCATCAATTCTTCCGTTACATAATGCCCTGTTTCTTCATTATGCTCATGAATATTGACACCTTTCAACTTCAAAGGCTGACCATTGATAAGTAATACAACATACGGTTTCCCATTTTTAGCAATTTGATCAATCGCTTTGATTTCAATACGCCGAAAACCAACATTAAAAGGAATAATCTCCGTCACTTCATTTCCTTCTTTCAACGTAATCAACAACTTATAGAGATTAGGAGCTTCTGAAGTCCAGGTTTTTACTCCAGGCAAACTTGCATTAAAAGTAACCGTTTGAGTTTCTGAGCTCTTTACCTCACAATCACTTACACCATTAACTGCAACCTTACCGGAAACTTTATCTATCAATTCATAAAACACTTGCATCTTTTTACCGGCAAGAGCATGATTACGAACATCAACAGCCAACTTGAAAATGCCATCCGTATAACTGTCATCCAATGTAGAGATCACCCTGAAGTCTTTTACAGCTACTTTTGGCTGAGAATAGAGAAACACATCGCGCTCAATTCCACTCAGACGCCAAAAATCCTGACACTCCAGATAGGAGCCCGTACTCCAGCGAAAAATCTTCAAGACCAATGTATTCTTACCATTCCGGAGATATTTATTTATCAAAAACTCCGCAGGATTTTTAGAATCTTCATTATAGCCAACTTCATTTCCATTCAGATACACATAAACCCCGGATTTAGCGCCCGCAATATGCAAATAGATATCTCGTGACATCCAGTCTTCCGGCACAGTTATTTCCCGACGATAAATACCTACGGGTATATCTTCCGGCAATTGTGGCGGTTGCGGATTAAGCGCTTTGAATTCATATCCGTGATTCGTATAAATAGGTGTACCGTATCCTTGCGCTTCCCAATTTCCCGGAACCTGGATATCACTCCAACCATTCATATCGGCTACAGCCTGAACAGCATCTCCCGGCAAACTACGATGCGAGTCCGAGTAATAGAACTTCCATGTTCCATTCAGCAATTTATAGTATTTACTATTCTCATATTCCCCGCTAAGTGCAGACTGACGGCTATCATACGTCATAAAAGCTGTGCGCGGTTCTTCCCTGTTCACCGAAACTGTCTGTATATCCTGCCAATACGGAGTTTTAATAGCTTTCACTTCACCTGCCATTACCGTAAATAAAGCACCTAACAGACATACTGCAACTAAACTTATTATATTTTTTTTCATACTATCAGATTATTAAATTTCATCGCATACAAGGTGAACACATTTCAGATATGTTTCAAACGTGTCCCAAATATAGATATTATTTTTTTTCTCCAAAACTTTCCTGTTGTAATTCTACTTCACGCAATTCATATTTAGAAATCCTTCTTTTCAATCGTAAAATTTCCTCTTTCATTGAATTAAGTTCCAAATCGTCTGTCCCGTGAATTTCAACTTTTTTTTCGGTACTGCTCCGAACCTCAGCCGGGTTATAAATAAAGCGCATCACAGGCTTCACAGACTTATATTCAAACTCACAAGGAGCAATAGCATGTACTCCTTCTCCCAATACTTCTGCCCGGATATTTATCTTTCCTGCATTTGTTGTCGCACGAATCAAGACAGGGGCACTTCCCCAATGGGCCGGTACAGGATTGCATGCAATATCGCAATCCCCTAACAATGTAGCCTCACCCGTAACCGTAAAACGTACAGAAGTATTATTCAGTCTCTTTACCGTACCTTCCTCATCCACAATCTCTGCTATTACCGTAACAACATCTGAACCATCAGCACGCAAAGGCAAACCATCATCATCTACACGAAGGCGCAGACTCACTGGCCGCCATGAAGGATACTTTTTATTGGTTGCTACAATCTTACCGTTTATCAACCCTTCTGCCAATATATATGCTTCTTTTCGTTTTCCAGAACGAGCCAAAGCCTTCAATTCCATAAAATGAAAAGCATCTTCGAAAGTAATTATAGGAGAAGGCATTTTGCACTTATCGGTAGAACGTTGGTAAACGTATTTTTTACCATTCTCAAAAACAGTCAAACGCACTTCTTCACAATTAGAATAAACTGTAACGTCTTCGGGTGAGAAAGGTGTCATCTCGTTCGCTATATAAACCATAGGACCACTCTCTGCCGGAAGTTTGTCCAATTTGTCAAAAGGCCTCTGTGCCATGAACATATAATAAGACATTTTGGGCTGGCGAAAAGCATCCATTATTCCACCATAGAACGGTTGAGGATGATATCCGCGTTGATGATCAAAGGCATGCCACAAAGTTCCACCTACATGTGCAAGTTGCGAAGCGTAGAGTGTCTCTAAGCACGTATAAGGATAAGCGGGAGAAGCATAATGTACAGCTTGTTGTAACATAGGACTTTCTCCCCACGAACGATGTACCCTACTGTTTGAATTATGGGAATTCCAATCATCTACATTATCCCCGAACTCCCGAGTAAAGTACATGATTTCTTCTTTCAATGTACCGGCATTATAAACCGATTTCTTACCACCGGACACAGATGTAGGATGAGTGTAAATCACAGGAAAACAATCACTTCCCAATGATCCCGGATCACAGGCAGAAAGAGCTTGTTCATACGGGTATTCTTCATCGACAGTTTTCTTCGCATTATGAGCATATTCCTCAGGGAAATGCGTTTCATTCAAAACCGGTTCCCATATAAAAGTAGAAGGATGATTACGATCACGACGTACCAAACCACGAATATCTGAGTAGGCTCTTTCTGAAAAAACCGGTTCATCATTCCAGAATTGCCATCCGGCAACAGCCAATACTGTTAAAATACCGAATTCGTCACAGGCATCCAGAAAAGCAGGATCATGAGGATACTGAGTACAACGTATGATACGTACTCCTGCATCACGCAATTTTTTTGCATCACGCCAATGTAATGAATTAGGCAACGCGTTACCGATAATGGCAAATTCCTGATGACGATTAACTCCTATCAGCTTATCCCGATAAGGTTTATTATTCAGGTACAGACCATCTCTCCCTCTGTATTCTATTTTGCGAATTCCTACTTTCTGTAACATTCCATCAATGAGGATACCATTCCCATCTACCAGCTTAATCTCTAACTGATGCAAAATAGGAGAATCAGGTGTCCAAAGCTTCGGACACTCCACATACAGATTCACATCATAATAATTTGCCTTGTCCTTTCGTAGCGAGAGATTTCTTACTCCTCTGCTTATCTCTTTGCCCGAGATATCCCGTAACGTCAGCATAAGTTTTCCTTTAAACAAACCTGACGACTCATTACGCAAATGAATTTTCACACCTATTTCAGCTTTATCTTCCGAAACAAAAGGGTAATGGATAAAAACACCGCCCCCTGCAATTTCATCTTCATAATTAGCATCCGTAATATGTACTTGATTATGAGCTATCAAGAAGCAATCCCTATAAATTCCTCCAAAATAAGTAAAGTCCAAAGCTTGCTGGGGTTTACCAGGCAGAAATGAGGGATCATCACTATTATCCGCACATATGCTCAATGTATTCTCCATTTCAAAATTTAGATCTTCCGTTACATCTGCTATGATTGGCAAATAACCATTGAAATGTTCTTTAAGTAACTTTCCGTTAAGCCAGATCCGAGATTTACCCATTATACCTTCAAAGTGCAGATATACTTTCTTATCTTTCAGATTTGCAGGTACAGAAAAGTTTTTTCGGTACCACGCCCTTCCCTGATAATTAATGTTACCACTTGCTTCTTCAGGAAGCAACTCGAGACCATGCGGTATACTCACAACTTCCCATGAAGAATCGTCAAACTCTCTCTGCCATGCATCCGGACAACTTCCTTTATAAAATCGCCATCCTACATTCATATTATATACTTCACGACCACTGTTAGCAAGTTCATAAAAACCTGCCGTCGAAAAATGTGATTCGCTGGCCTGTATACCTGAAGTAAAAATCACCAATAAAAAAAATATTATTACACACATCAGTCTATAAATTCTGGTTACTTACTCTTTTCTATCTCTAAAATTCTCTGAAAAGCCTTTATCGTCTCCAGCTATCTATCGCCAGCTAGACTATTTTTGCTTCTTACTATACCTTAATAATGCCTCCAGATAATAATAATCAGCATATACTAAAGGAACATCTATCTCACTTCCATGAGGAATGCTCCCTACACTATGCATCAAGATAAAATTACAGTTCGTCCCTGGCTCTGCCAAATAGAGCGGAGAAGACAAACTCTTCAATATATGTTCAGCTGCCTGTTCATACTTTTCTCCATCATCCACATAATCCGTCAATTCCAGAAAAGCAGAAGCTGCAATTGCCGCCGCTGAAGCATCACGTGGCACTTCTTTAAACATCTGAGGGTCATAATTCCAATCCGGAACAAATCCCTCCTGCCCCGCATTGAAATCCCAATATGGTACCCCGTCTTCCGGCAGATTTGGATGATTCAGCCAGAAGTCGGCTGTATGGATCGCCATATCCAAGAAATCCTTTCTTTTTGTTTCACGATAAGCCATCGTATAGCCGTAAATAGCCCATGCCTGTCCACGTGCCCAAGCAGAGTTATCCGAAAATCCCTGACATGTAGCTTTATGAAGTACTTTTCCCGTCTCTTCGTCATAATTCACTACGTGATAATTACTGTAATCTGCACGGAACTGATTCTTCGCAGTAGTTTCCGCATGTGCATTAGCGATATTTGCATAAACAGAATCTCCTGTTACTTTCGTAGCAAAATACAGAAGTTCCAGATTCATCATATTATCAATGATTACAGGATAAAACCATTCATCTATTCCGTTCCACGCTTTTCGGTAATTCCATGACTCTATACAACCCGTTTTTTGATTAAAGCGTGTACATAGTGAACGGGCTGACTCTACCAGAATATCTTTATAGGTTTCGTTACCGGTCAAACGATATGCATTACCAAAGCTACAGTACATCAGAAAACCGATATCATGATGGTTTGTCAGTTTTTTCAATGGTTCGAGAGCTTCAGTCCATTTTATTGCAGACTCTTTCCAGTTTTCATTGTGATTATGTTCATATACATACCACAGACATCCCGGATAGAACCCTTCGGTCCAATCATTCTTTTTCGTAGTTTTCAATTTCCCGTCTTTTATGGTACGCGGATACTCATTAGGTTCCGGTACCACTTTCAACTGAGCAGAAAGTTGCAGTTCAGCTCTCTCAAAACCACGAGACACAATATCTTCCTCATTTTTTGTGCTGCACGAACAAAGAATAAGCAAACACAATATCCAAAGTTTATTTATTTTCATCCTTAATCCTTTTTACCTAAATACTTATTATTATGTCTATAGCCCATAGTGGATAATTAGTAGAAAGGCCGTTCTGACTTTTTAATGTAACAACGGCCTTCCTTTGTTTATATTTACCACATTTGCTAATCCCAACCCGGATTCTGCTTCAATTTGTCATTCTTGAAAAGTTCCGTATTGGCAATCGGATAAAAGTATAACTTATCATCGACCAAACGTGTATCCAACAATTGCCTTGTATAATTTATACCTGATTCTTCCTTCGTTATCTTCACTCCATAAATATCTTTTAAGGCGTCCAGCTCTTTCCAGCGACGAAGATCCCAAAAGCGATGTCCCTCAAAGGCAAGTTCAACTCTACGTTCATTCTTCAGACGTTTCAGGAAAACTGCAGGGGATAAAGTTTCGGACAATGCGGGCATCTTTACCCCATCTCTGCCGCGAACTTGATTTACAGCTTGTAATGCGGACATGCCACATTTTTCATTTGTAAATGTAATGTCATCATAAGCATTGACCATAGCTTCAGCATAGTTTAGCAATACTTCTGCATATCTGAATAATATCCAGTTGTGATGAGCTTTTGTAGTTGGTGCACCTGCCTCAAAACTTATACTACTGTTGACATACTTGCGCAAGTAGTACCCTGTCGTCGTAGCATTAGTCAATGGCAGCCCGTTGCTTCCTCCTTCCCATATTTCCACTTCCTTATCTGCCGGCCACTTCATACTGTTATGAACGATGGTCAGATAAAAACGAGGATCTCTCTGAGCATAAGGATTCTCACGCATAGCTTCATTAGTCCAATCAAAAGGCTCACCGTTATTCATTTCAAATGCGCTTGCCAGATTTTCCGTCGGACAAGTAGACGTTTTCCCACCTGTCACTCCCATAGGAAAGTTAGAAGCCTCAAAACCATTATTCTCTCCGTTAGGACGTGCCCAAATAACCTCTTGACTTCTATTATTCTGTGTTCCGAACAGATTTGCAAAATTCTTATCCAAAGTATATCCCAAAGCAGATTGGTTACCAATGATCTCATAGGCAGCTTCTGCGGCAGCAATCCATTTACTTTTATCGTTATCCGGATTGAACAAAGGACTTGCAGCATACAGTGCGGCACGAGCTTTCAACGCCAGGGCGACTCCCTTCGTCACACGTCCGGTCTCCTGCTCTTTTCCAAAGTTCGTATAACTCACCGGAAGCAGTTGCGCCATTTCCGTACATTCGGAAATTATAAAATCTAAGATCACACCGGCTGCCACAGGCTCAGCATTATTCGCCTCTTCTTTAGTAACAACTTTTGTTATTAAAGGAATATTCTTATAGCGCTTCACCAACTCAAAATAGAAAAATGCCCGCAAGAAACGAATCTCATACTCATAATTCGGATATTCTTTCATCCAATCTTCATACTCGTCTCCATACTTCCAGTCTTCAAAAGTCAGTCCTACCATATTTTCCAAATAGAAATTAGCGTCGTGAATCCCTGAATAGTAGTTAGAGAATTTGTCATCAATCGTAGTATTGGCAGACCAAGTTCCATTAACAAATCTCTGCACGTTTGATGTTTTGTAAACATGTATGGCATCATCTGTAGCTGCATCTTGCATTGCACCGTCAATACTGCAAAAGTCTTGAGGCAAATAGCTATAGACATTCGTTACAAACTGCTTGACGCGTGCATAACTCCCTTGAATCTGTTCTTTCGAATAATAATCCGATTCGTTACAATCCATAAAATCACAGGCTGCAAATAAGAACAGTGATAGAAATATTATTAAATACTTATTTATTGGCTTCATATTATTCCACTTTTTTAGAAAGATAAATTAAATCCAAATGCATATTGAGTCATAGTAGGATGTGATGCACCAATAGCCTCTGGATCACGAATGTCAATCCCGTCAATACAGAACAAATCATGCGCACGGGCAAAGATTTTAGCTCCACCCAGAAAACCGGTTTTCTTCAATAGCTTTTCCGGAAGCCTGTAATACATTTCCAATGTCCTCAACTTCAAGAAGGACGCATCAGCCACCCACAATGAATTATTGTTGTAGTTATTATCTGATCCTGAATAAGTCAGACGCGGGAGGGTACCGTTTGGATTCGTTTCACTCCAACGATTTTCGTAATAATAAGTAGAGATCGTATTATTGCCTACTATAGGCCGATAAATACTTCTTGTATCCAATAACTTGCTGTAATTACCTGTTCCCTGGAACAAAGCATAGACACCCCAACCTTTATATTCCGCTCCTAGATCAAAAGAATAATATATTTCGGGACATGTAGAGTTATATCCCAATGCTACCTGGTCATAAGCATCTATCCGGTTATCTCCGTTTTGATCCTTAAACATCAGATCTCCAGGACGCACATCGCCCAGATATTGCTTAACCTCACGATTATCGATTTCTTCCTGAGACTGATAAATACCCATCACTTCATAACCGAAAATCTGATTTAAAGAACCTCCTGTACGCTTTTGATAATCATAGGGGCGATACTCTTCATTTTGATTTACAATTTTATTGCGTACAAATGAAAACTGCCCACCCAGGTGGTATGTGAAGTTTGATATTTTATCGTCCCAGTTCAAAGCTATTTCAATACCCTTATTGTCAACAACCCCGTCATTGGCATTCGGTACCGACATACCCAATATACCTGAGACTGCATTTCCGCCAGCAACAAGGATGTCTGTACGATGATCATAGAAAGCATCAACAGCCAATGACAATTTATTCCATGCCTTGAAATCAACCCCGACATTCAGCTTATGAGATTTTTCATATGTAAGTCCCTCAACTCCTAATTGAGTCAACTTCATGCCACTCATAGAAGTAGGAGTATTCTTAAAAAAGTATGAGCCTCCGCTGCCATAGATATCCTGAAATAAGTTCACAGCGTAATCAGCACGTCCGGAAACACCATACGAAGCTCTTAATTTCAAGAAATTCAGCCAGTCGTTCTTCAGGAAACTTTCTTCTGAAAGAATCCAGCCGGCACCAATAGCCGGGAATATTCCCCAACGATCATCGGGATCCAATATACTGGATGCAGAACCGGACAATGACAAATCCACTAAATAGCGATTATTATATGCGTAATGTGCCTGACCTATTACATCCATGAAAGCCCGTCCTGTATTGCGTCCCTTTGACTTTATCTTATCCATGGAGTACATGAAGGTAGCATTCAAATCATGCTTACCCCACTGTCTGGACAGGTTAGCATAAGCCTCAAAGTTGAAGTGAGTGGTAACAGAACCTACACTTTTAGAATAAGAGAGTGTACCTTCATTGGCATGAGTATTAAATTCTTTCTCCCCTGTCTCCAAATTCAAAACCGCCGATTCGTAACCAAAATTCTTCGTATTGCTATCCCAATAGGCAGCAGTGTTGTCCAAAGCAACTTTAATACCACCGGTTAAACCCGGTAATAGAGCTGCCAGATCCTGTTTCAAATGTATATCGGCAAACAAGGCACGAGTCTGAGAACGCGCATATCCTTTACCCGAAATATTAGCAACCGGATTATTACCATAGGTCGTAGTACCTCCCCAAATACCTCTTTCCGTCTTAATGGGAAACGCAGCGGCAGGAACCTGATATAAGGCTGTAAAAATATCACTAACCCCTGTTCCCGGACGATTATGTTCAGAGAAGTTGCCCAATAAGTTCAATTGTACAGTTGTAGTAGGTGAAGCCGCAATATCTAAATTTGTACGAACATTCAGCTTGGAATACTTAAGTTGAGTAGAGTAGCCATCGTTATCTCCGGTAGGCTGCAAGATTCCACGGTTATCCAGAAAGTTTAACATCGTATAGTAGCTTACAAACTTACCGCCGCCACGTGCCGAAAAGGTTATATTATCACCATAACTGGCTCCTCTCAGTGTCTCGTCTACCCAATCTACATTAGGATAAAACAACGGATTGGTCTGGTTTTTAAAAGCATCCAGTTCTGCCACCGAATAGCGTGGCATCAAACCATCGTTCTTCATTGCCTCATTCAACGCAGATGCATAAGTATATCCATCTACAAAATCGGGTAAACGCTTCGGAGTAGCCATATTGAACTCATAAGAAAAATTAATCTGAGGAGAAGTCAGACTACCTCGTTTCGTTTTAACCAGAATTACACCATTAGCACCACGAATACCGTATAAGCTGGTAGCTACCGCATCTTTCAGTACACTGACCGATTCTATTTCTTCTGAACTCAATTCCTTAAGAGAGCGTTCGAAACCATCGACCAATATAAGCGGGCTTTTGGAATTCAAAGTCCCCATTCCACGCACATACAAAGTGGCTCCGTCTTCCCAAACCGCACCGGCATTTTGCAACACCTGCAATCCCGGAAGCATACCAAACAATTGATTCGTAGCATTAATGCTATTCTTATGCGAAAGTTTATCGCTGGTAGCCGTAGAAACGGCACCGGTAACCTCTCTTGCATCATGAGTAATATTGCGGCCGTAATCTATAACCACTTTATCCTTATGAATCGTCAATGTGTCTACTTGTGCCATCAGGTTGAATGAACACAGTACACTTGCCAATATGATATTTATCTTTTTATTCATACTCTTTTTTATCTATGTTTTTCAGATGTATTATTCCCAACCGGGGTTTTGTACCAACCCATATCCTTTATTTATTTCATTCTGGGGGAAAGCACTCAGATACCATTTCTCCGAAAATCCACCAGGATTCCACCAAGAACGGCTTTGTTCTCCTCCCAAAAGCGGAAACTCTTCACAAATATAACTGCCGTCATTCTTGTTCTTATAGATATTCAATCCATGCAAAGGAGTAGAGAATTTTTCTTTCATCTTCCAACGGATTAAATCGAAAAAGCGTACTTCTTCATAACCAAATTCGCAAGCACGCTCACGAAGAAGCTCTTTTCTGAATTCTTCCTTACTCAATCCTTTCTTCAATCCTTTCATACCGACACGAGCACGTACTTTATCGACATAATGATAAGCCAGGTCATTCGGCCCATTATTGTACTCATTCAAAGCTTCCGCATAACTCAAATATATTTCTGCAATACGCAGATGAGGCCACTGAATAATATGACCGTTATATTCGCCTGCACGGTCCAATCCCCATTTTCTGCAAGATAATCCTGTTAATAAAGACTTAGCAGTCACTTGTCCTACATTCCAGTCTCTTCCTGCCGGATAGTTTTCCTTATCATCAGGCTTTTCTTGTGTAACACCAGCCGTTCTGTTCTGGAAAAGATCTCCGTCCAATATGAATGTTTCAGATAAACGAGGGTCTCTGTTCATGAATGGATTCTTTGTATGTTCCGGATTACTCCAATCAAAATTCTCTCCATCGGCAGTCGGAAACATATCAAAATATTCTTTTGTCGGGCAGATTGCTCCCCAGCGAATAGACTGGTTGGTATAGGGCTGTTGATTGGCCTTATAATAATTCTCTCTACGGACAGATATTAAGGTTTCGGTAGTACCACGATCAAAATAAGCTGCACGGAAGGCATAGCGGTATCCACTGGGATTAACATCTTCTTTTTCGACCAATTTATAGAAACCATTGCTGTCAACAGCTTTAAAGAAAGCTTCACAAGCATCCATTGCATGTTTCCAACGTTCACGGTCATAGTTGCCGAACCAAGTCATCAGCGCTTCGGAAGCAGCTCCCTGAAAGTAAGGCTCATCATTATTAAACAGCGGACTGGCGACAAAAAGTAATACTCTTGCTTTCAACCCCATTGCACCGGCTTTTGTCAAACGTCCGTCCCAATTAGACATCTCCGCTTCTGATATATGCCAAGGGAACTCCGGACAATCAATAGCTTCGTTCAACAGTCTTACTATAAAATCGACTGTCTGCTGCAAAGTGGCCCGGGTAGGCATCGATGCTTCATCGGGTGAAATGACTTTATCTATAATGGGCAAACCACCGTAATGACGCAACATGTGCGCATAATATACAGCTACCATCGCCTTAGCTTCCGCTTTCAAACGTTCTTTCTCTGCCCTATCCATATCGGGCACTCTGTCTATGTTGGCTACAATCAGCCAGGCGTTGCGAATAGCCGACCACATATGGGTTTCATTCTCATTGAAACGAATCTTGGTAGCCATGTAGGTGCCTCTTGGTGAATTTTCCGTACCGGCATTATAATTACCGGCATAATAAACCTTATTAACGCCCGAATACCCCAGATAATCCTGATTCAAATCCGTCAGGCCTTCAATATTTCCCAGCCACATCGTATTCCAATAACTATTCGATGTTTCCAGTCCCATCGGCAAATATCGATAACTGTACCACAGAACTCTGCGAGCATACTCAGCCGTAGAAAAGACCGTGTCAATCGTAACATCCGTACTGGGGGGCTTTTGCAAGAATTTATCTCCGAAAGCTAAATCCTCGCATGCGTTGGTGGAAATCAGCAATCCCAACAACAGCACAATAGCATGAAAATGTTTCTTTATATTTTTCATATCATTTCTTTTATTTAAGCGTTAAAATCCAACCTTTAATCCAAAGTTTATAACTTTCACCAACGGATAGGTATCTCCACTGGGATTACTTTCGGGGTCACTGAAACCCAATGCATCAAATGTCAATAAGTTATAACCGGAAAGAGAAATGCGTAAAGAACTCAGATGCATCTTACTCAAAAGACCTTGAGGGAAAGAATATCCCACTTCCAGATTCTTCAGACGAACATAGGAAGCGTCACGCAACCATAAATCAGAATCTTTATAATTGTTCGGTTTACTGTTTGTCAACGAAATAGCCGGCGCCTTTGCGGAATTTCTTTTTTCCGGCGTCCAGGCATCATCGATCATATACTTCAGCAAAGAGCGATTATTGGTACTTCCAAACGGATAACGATAAAAGTCTGCAACCAGACGGGAAGTTTTGAATGCGCCCGCCCACGTCATACTGAAATCCAAACCTTTCCAGGAGAAGCCCATTGACAAATTACCTGTAAGCAATGGATAAATAGGATTACCAATAGCCGAAACATCATTATTGTCAATCTTATGATCTCCGTTCAGATCCTTATATTTCACATCACCGGCCAAAGGAGTAAATCCCTCACCATGATCCGGAATGCCACCTTCTTTTCCTTTCAGCGAAGCATAATTGGCAGCCTCTTCTTCGGTAAAGAAACCATCGTACATATATCCGAACTGTTGCCCGACAGGACGACCTGTCCGACGCATCCATTCATAAGGCTGAGGAATTTCATCGTTGAACACAATCTCATTCTTGGCATATCCCCAATTGGTTCCAATATGATATCTTACATTCTGAATCTGGTCTTCCCAGCGAGCCGTCACTTCGAAACCTTTATTATTAACTTTACCCATATTTACGATAGGCAAACTTACGGCGAGATAGCCTGGATTGATATTACGGGAGATCAGAATGTCTTTACGGTGTTCAATGAAGTAATCGAAAGACGTTTTCAGGCGACTGTCAAAAAAGTGTAGATCAATACCATAATTCTGTTTGGCCGCTGTTTCCCAAGTTACGTTCGGATTACCAATTCTCGATTCTTTCGCTCCAGCCAATACATTATTGACAATTGAACCAAAACCGTATTTTTCAGTACTGATTGTATATGCATCGGGAAGATACAGGAATCTGGAACCATCAGATACAATATCATTACCCACAATACCATACGAGCCACGTAGTTTCAGATAACTGATATATGGTTTTAAAGATTTCATGAAAGGTTCTTCCGAAATTATCCATCCGATGGATCCGGCAGGGAAGAAACCAAAACGACTGCCTTCCGCAAAATTCTCAGAACCGTTATATCCAATGCTGAAATCTGCCAGATAGCGGGTTTTATAGTCATAAGTAGCGCGTCCTACGAGACCTACATAACTACGTGGAATACCGGGAAACGACTTATCAGAATAGTAATATTTCATATTTTGATTATACATAAACAAAGCAGACACGTTATGAGAGCCGAACTTCCTCTGATAATTCACGGCAGCTTCTAAATACCAGTCGCGGGATTGACCGTATTTTTCATCACTATATCCCAGCGTTTGCATCTCCTGGTTTTTCTTCAGCAAGACTTCATCTCCTTCTCCCAGAAAAGCTTCATAACGATCTGCACGCCCTTCACGACGCTTAGTTATACTCACACCACTATTATAAGCACCTTTCACGTGAGCTTTCAATCCTTTTGTAAGAAAGTCAAGCTTCTGATCAAGTACAAAGTCAAAGTTCACTACATTATTATCATACGTATTGAAACCTTTTCCATAATAGGAGTTCAATGCATCATATACAGTACCGAATTTTCCAAATGTTTGTGCATTTACCGTAACCCACTTTCCATCTACAATACCCGGTCCTGCAAAAGGAGGTGTCCAATATATATCCCTGAACAAGCTTTTAACATTTGTAGCTGTACCGTTATTATAGTTAGGTTCACGTTTGTCAGTCAGGCGCCCTCCCAGATTGATTTTCATGGAAGTAGTTTTGGTTACATCCACATCCATGTTCACACGGTAGTTGTAACGGTTATATTTAAAACCTGTCTTATGTCCGTGCGTATCGAAGGTTTTAAAAAGTCCGTCTTGAGTAAATACACCCAGCGAGGCAAAATAGCGAACACGCTTTGAGCCACCTGAAATATTAAAGTTATGTTGGGTCTGTACTGCTGTCTTTCTTATCAGCATATCAGTCCAGTCAGTATCTGAATAAATCAACGGATTACTATGGGTGCGGAATGCTTCCAGCATTTCCGGTGAAAACGCCAGGTTTTCTTCTGCCACTCCATCACGCAACTGAGCATTATTGTAAGTTGTTGCATAATCATAACTATTGGCAAACTCCGGTATACGGGTAGGCAACTGAAGTGCCATACTGGTGGAAAAACTGATTTTAGCTTTGCCTTCCTGTCCGCGCTTAGTAGTAACCAGAACGACACCATTGGCACCACGCACACCAAACACGGCAGTTGCCGAAGCGTCTTTCAATACCGTGATGTCTTCAATTTCGTTCGGGTCCAACTGGTAAAACGAACGCTCTACCCCATCTACCAGCATCAAAGGGGCAGATAGTCCTTCTGTCAACGACCCCACACCACGTACATAGATCGTAGCGTCATCTGCACCTGGTTGTCCACTGGATTGTACACTGGATAATCCGGGGATTTTTCCACTCAAGGCATTAGCAATACTGCCTACAGGAGATTTCATGATTTCATCTGATTTCATCGAAGAAAGTGCTCCTGTGACTGTTACTTTCTTAGTAGTACCGTAAGCGATAACCTGCACTTCTTCCAGAGTAGTGACATTTTCTGTTAGCGTGATTTTCAACTCCGGCTCTCCTTTATAAACAACCTCTTTGTCCTCGTAACCTATAAATGAAACTACAATAGTAGCTCCGACCGGAACTGTCAATGAAAATTCTCCATCCAGATTAGTTGCCATACCATTCTGGGTCCCTTTCACAAATACAGTAGCACCAATAACCGGACCCATATCGTCCAGCACAACACCTTTCACTACTTTTGTTTTAGCTTGCTGTGTAATAGCTGTTGACCGGGAATGATTTTCATCCCCCCAAGCCCTGCCTGAGTGCACGACCAATAAAGCCAACGCAAGTAACCATACTTTGTTTCTCATAAAATAGATTTTGATTGATATTAATTAACTCTGTGCTTACGATGAAAAGAGTTCAATAAGCACAGTGCAAACTAAGTCTAATTCCCTCACATGCACTTTCCCTGCATATATGATACATGTGCACTAATTGTATATCGGACAATCTGTGCTACACTACGGACATTTTTACCCCTGGCACTTCTACGAAATTAGCACAATAAGCCACTTTCCTTGCCTGAAGAAATCATAAGAGCGAAAGGAGTTGTAATACGGGATACCTTCCATAACTCTACAGGGGGAATGCCGTAACCCCACAGGGGAACGCTCGTTACACGCCGAGGTAAAAGCCGTTACATACCGAGGTAAAGACCATTACAATAGGCGGTAAAGGCCGTTACATACTGAAGTAAATGCTTTTACATCCTCAAGTAAACGGCAGGTAAATATAAGACATTGATTATTAGCCTATTTATTAATTCTACTTCGATTCCGCCTCGTTAGAGGTTTCCTTCCGATAAGATAATGGAGACACTCCATAAAAGTCCTTGAAGCAACGACTGAAATACCGGGGAGAAGCAAATCCCAGTTGATAGGAAATCTCCGATATATTATATTGAGGTGCTTCCTGCAACATTCGCAATGCCTCTTCCAATTTCAGTTTTAGGGTAAATTCATTAGGAGTAAGTCCAACCACCTCCTTTAGGCGGGTAAACATCTTACTACGCCCCATATTCAGTTCGGCAGCCAGCATGTTCATGTCAAAGTCCGGATTATCAAAGTTACGCCTTATAACGGTTGTTGCCTTATCCAGCAGTTCCTGGTCCATTACATTCAAGATTCCGGTTTCCGGGGTAGTCATCTTTTCTGTTTGAGCTATCTTACCGAGCAGTTTCTTTCTGTTTTTCAACAGATTGCCGCAACGGGTCAAGAGCAATTTCACATTAAACGGTTTCGTTATATAATCATCCGCTCCAAACATGTATCCTTCTATCGTGCAGTCTTCCGAAGTCTGAGCCGTGAGTAATACCACTGGCATATATGCCAATTCCAGGCAGTTCTTTATCTTATAGCACATTTCCTTACCAGACATCACTGGCATCATCACGTCACTGACCACAATATCCGGATGCCACTGTTGCGCCATTTCAAAGCCCACCTGTCCATTGGTAGCCTTATACACCGTGTATGTGGGCGAAAAGATGTTCACCAGCATTTCCAACACCTCTTCATCATCTTCCACAAGCAGCACGCGAGGCATTCCTGTCTTATCTTCCGCAATTTCCGGCTCATCTTTTTCCATCGCATCATTCAGCAATGCTATTTCATCCATAAGCATGTTCCTATGATCAGAGTAAGACTTCACAACTTTTTCATACTCCAGTTCCTCTTGCGTAAACTGTACATTTCCAATGGGCAGGTATATCCTGAAAACACTACCCTCTCCCAATGTACTGTCCACTTTAATCTCTCCTTTATGGGCATCTACTATCCCTTTAATCAATGCCAACCCGATGCCACTCCCCAACAGCCCTTTTCTGGAGTATTCGTCTCCTACCTGATAAAAGCGCTCGAATATCTTCTGCTGGACATCCCGGGGAATTCCACAACCGCTGTCAGCTACCGCTATTTCAATCATCCGCTGCTGTCTCCTGACAGTAACCTTTATATCCTTTCCTTCCGGTGTATACTTAAAAGCATTCGACAGTAAATTAAAGATCACCTTCTGCATCTGCACCGGATCAAACCACAAATCCACTTCCTCTTCCACATGCTCGAATGTATATTCCATATTCCTCTTGCGGGCAAAGTCGACAAACAGCTGATAAATGTCCTTCACGAAAGAAATTACATCTACGCGCTCCACTTTCAACTTCATGAATCCCTGTTCCTGCTTCCTGAAGTCCAGCAATTCCGTTATCAGGAGGCGCAAATTTACCGCATTTTTATGTATTCCTCGCAAACGCTTGTTTACGACAGGAGCCAGTTTCTCCATTTGCAACAACATCTCTACCTGCCCTATTATTAAAGTCAACGGAGTGCGGAACTCATGTGATATGTTCGTAAAGAAACGCAGTTTCATTTTGTTCACTTCTTCTATACGCTCTTTCTCGTTCTTTTCTTCTGCCAAAGATAATGCCAACATCCTGCGAGCCATCTTTACCCTCCAGAAACTATAAACAATGCTCGCAACCACAAGAAAATATACCAGAAATGCCCAAACCGTGGCAAACCAAGGACTGTGTATCGTGATGCCAAGCATTATTTCCTTAGGCTCCCCATTTTCCACTTTATTTCCAAAATCACGGACTTTCAATATATAATTGCCCGGAGCCAGGTTTGTGTAATTCACTCTTAACTGGTTCGTCAGTACCCAATCTTCATCAAAACCTTCCAGTTTATACTGGTATTCATCTTTTCCTTCCAACTCCACATAATTGGAATTGGAAAAATTAATCATTATATTGTTCTGTTCCGAAGATAAATCTAAGTGCCTTGTAAATGCCAGTGCCTGGGATAATACTCCCGACCCGTCATCGGGAGAAACCTTCATGTTATTGACATAAAGACCGGAAAAATAGAATTCAGACGACCTACTTTCACTCGCCTGATACAAGTCTTTCTCTCTGAATGCAATCAGCCCGTCTACCCCTCCTATATAAATCAGGTCATCATCAGCCATTAAAATGCCACCGCCTTCAGCTACTGCCGAAATGCCTCCTTTAAGTCCCAATTCTATAGAATGAATGGAGTCACTAAAAGGAGAATAAATGGAAAAGCCTTCATCGCCGGTTATCAGTATATTGTTCATGTGCGTTTCTGCCAGGTTATAGCAAAAATCACTCAGCAAATGGCTGCTTTCTTTTGTATAATGTTCCCAGTTTCCCGTATCATGATTATAAGAATATACACCGTCCCCCAAAGTAGCTACATAAACCGTTCCATCAGAAGCCTCCATGATGCGAGTTATTCGGGCATTAGTAATAGCACTCCCTTTCAGTTCGATACATTCCAACTGGTTCCAGTCACCTATTTTTATCCTGTAAAGTTTAAAATCCGCAGCCAACCAGACGTATCCTCGCGAGTCAATCTCAAACGTCAAAAAAAGAGACCTCTTACTGAGCAACTGAAATTCATTCTTCTCCGGATCAATTCTCCAAAAGCCATTACGAGCAGTTACATACAACCATCCATCTTTAAATATAGAGTGATAAATAATATGGTTTGGACCCTCTCCCGTCCGCTTGTAATGGTCCAAATAATGATAAAAACGGTCCTGCTTTCTGCTATATCGGCTTATTCCACCAGTATATGTGCCTATATATACCTGGTCATTTTTTTTATCATAACTAATCGTTTTTATGTTATTATGGTAAATAGAGTTCTTCCCGGAAGACGTGTAATAAGTAAAGATTCCACTCGCCCTATGCAGCCTATTCACACCTCCCCCATCTGTGCCAATCCACAAATTATGGTCTTTATCTTCGACCATCTGCCCCACAATAGGAAAGTTTAAGCAATGATTGTTAGTGTTGTCATAAGGATAATATAGAAATACATCCTTCGACTGATTGAAATAATTAACGCCACCGTAATAAGTGCCCACCCATATAGTACCTTGCCTGTCTTTATAAAGAGAGAAAACAGATTGATGTTCCAAAGATCCCGGATGATAATCTGGACGATAGACACGATATGTATCCGCATAAGGATTATAAACCTGCAATCCCTCAAAAGTCCCAAACCAGACATTCTGCCATTCATCTTCCACAAACCCTCTTATCTGTTGACTTACAACACGTTCCGGAGAGTATTCTTCCTTCGTGATCTTCCCATCTCTGCCCACCTTATACAACCCTTGCATACGCGAAGCAATCCATAGCTCTTTCCGGCTACTCACAAACAATTTGTATATCTCAATATCAGGAAGTACACATTTTACTTCTTCCCCCTCCATTACATATAGCCCACTTGCCGTCCCTATCCAGATCTTCCTGTCCGACATTTCCATACACATGACAGAAGCCACATCCAACTTTCGGTAAAAGCATAATGAGTCCGTATCGGTATCATACCTGAATAAAGTGTCGCGCACAGTGCACCATATCTCTCCATCTAAGGCCGCCAGAGCCCCGACACCAACCGGAACCAACTCCTTAAACCTTTCCTTGCGAATGTCATATTTAATTAGAGCTCCGCTATTCAACATCAGAATATCACCATTTGAATCGCCTATAATCTGGTTAACCACTCCGTTGATGAGGTTCTTTCTTCGATGTTGATAATCTATGATATCATAAGATTTATATTTGGAAATCTGTTTACTATCGTAAACATTCACTCCTTCATTTGTGCCAAACCACATACGTCCTAAAGTATCCTGATAGATAGCCAATACCGAAGGGCTGGAAAGTCCGTCCTTCATTGTCAGTTTTTTAAAGTATTGCCCGTAAAATTTGGCAGGCGACAGCATTAGAAAAAGTAACAATATGTATTTAAGTCGGTTCATAGTAATGTAATTCTCAAGGTTATATAATATAAACACAGATTGTGTTTGCAAAAATATCTAAAAGAGTTCAAATTCCAATAGACTCTTCCATTCTATTTGTGCCTCAACATGTCAAATCCGTCCGTTTTTACAGCACATATTGTCCATCTACCTCTATATGGAAAATACTGTCCGAAAGTAGTTCAAAAAACATATATCTTTGCTCCAGTCTCAAATATACGTAAAGCGAAAAGAAGATTATGAAAAGATACTTATTCTTAGCACTATTGATTCTACCCGCTTTAAATGTATCAAATAAAGAATTCAATAGGAAGATTAACAAATCAATTATTTTACTAACATTATGAAGAAACATTATCCGGCAATAAATATCGTGAAGTACTCACCTAAAAAAAGTAAAAATGAAACGTTTAATTATCTATTCCATCCTGTCCGTTGTAACCTTGTGTTCCTATGGACAAAGTAATTTTAATAAGACGGAAATAAAATCTATCATGAAACGTGTGGCGGACTGGCAAATAGCCAATCCGGCAACAGGTGCGGAACATGACGACCTGAACTGGACCTATGCCGCACTGTACATGGGAATGATAGACTGGGCCGAATTGACCGAAAAAGAAGATGGTGACAGCCAATATTACAATTGGCTCCTGAAAATAGGCCGGCGGAATGCCTGGCAAATGGGAAAATACATGTATCATGCAGACTTCATCGCCGTAGGACAAGTCTTCCTGGAAATGTATCAGAAATACAACGACCGCAATATGATGTTTCCCACCCTGGCACGCACCGAATTCGTCATCAACCATCCTTCGGCCAGCACGCTGGAACTGGATTATAGAAATATGGCAAGCCTGGAACGCTGGTCATGGTGTGACGCCCTGTTCATGGCTCCTCCCGTATATGCCAAAATGTATATGCTGACGAATGACTGGAAATATATTGAATTCATGAATCGGGAATACAAGGCAACCTACGATTACCTTTTTGACAAAGAAGAAGAGCTTTTCTACAGAGATCACCGCTACTTTAAGCAGAAAGAGGCCAATGGCAAGAAAGTTTTCTGGGGACGCGGTAATGGCTGGGTATTAGGTGGACTTTGTGAAATCCTCCAGACACTACCCCGAAATAACATGCACCGCCAATTCTACCAGGATCTCTTCATCACCCTGTCCAACCGTATCGTCCGGTTGCAGGGCAAGGACGGATATTGGCATGCAAGTCTGCTGGACCCAGACTCTTATCCTTCACCCGAAACAAGTGCCACCGGCTTCATTGTCTATGCACTGGCCTATGGTGTCAATGAAGGATTGCTGGATAAAACCGTCATGATGCCCGCCATTGAGAAAGGTTGGAAAGCCCTCGTCAAAGCTGTGGAGAAAGACGGCAAGCTGGGCTATGTACAACCCATTGGGGCAGATCCCAAGAAAGTGACTCGTGAAATGACGGAGGTCTATGGCGCAGGAGCGTTCCTGTTGGCCGGCAACCAGATTTATAAAATGGTTCCATAAAAACTTAAATAATACATTAAACTGAAAATAATATGAAGATCACTATCCGGCTTATAGCATTAGTTATCATAGGCAGTCTGATGTCGACAGGAGTATCTGCTCAGAACATCCCGAACGCTGATAACGAGTATGAAGCGTTAATGCAGAAAATCAGGCTTGACTTCGCCAAAAATCCTTCCATTGATAAAGATTTAAAGACCTACAATGAGGTGGACGGTTCATTCACAGATGTGGATTACGCCAGTATTGAACGAACCAACTGGCCACCAATGAAACATATTGACCGTCTCTCCGACTTTGCTTTCGCCTATACCAATCCCCAAAACAAGTATTATAAAGACGAAAACCTGTTTGCCAAAATACAAAAAGGTCTGGAGTACTGGCACGAACGCAACCCGTGGTGCCACAATTGGTGGTACAATCAAATAGCGGAACCTCAACGTCTAGGCATATTACTGATACAAATGCGTACAGGCGAGAAACAGCTCCCGACAGAACTTGAGAAGAAGATTTTGGAACGAATAGAGAAGGACGGTGGGCATCCTGCCAAATGGACCGGCGCCAACCGTACCGACATTGCACTACACTGGATCTACCGGGCATGTCTTTCTGAAAATGAAACCGACCTGAAAATTGCACTCGAAAACGCATACAGTCCTGTAGTATATACCACCAAAGAAGGTTTTCAGCACGACAACAGCTATTTTCAGCACGGTGCACAACTCTATATCGGTGGATATGGAGACGAAATTCTGAAAGGTGTCACCCAAATAGCCATGTATACCAAAGGTACCCAATATGCAATTCCTCAAGATAAACTGGCATTACTGAGCAAGTTCATGCGTGAAACTTATTATGCCACCATGCGCGGACAATACATGCTATTCGATGTATTGGGAAGAGGTGTAAGTCGTCCTGAAGTCACTAAAAAGTCTCATACAGCCTTGTTCGCCAAACGCATGATTGAACTTGATCCAGCTCACATCAATGAATACAAAGATATCATCTCGCGCCTAAGTGGAAAGCATCCTGCCGACTATGCTTTGTCACCCAAGCATACCCACTATTTTCGCGGAGATTATACCTTGCATATACGTCCTGCCTACACTTTTGATGTCCGGATGGTATCTACACGCACAGCCCGTTGCGAATATGGCAATGGAGAGAATCTGAAAACTTACTTTATGTCCGACGGATGCACCAACATAGTAACCGAAGGAAATGAATATGCCAATATCTTCCCTGTCTGGAACTGGACTCGCATCCCAGGAGTAACAGCTCCGCAAGTTCCCCAAATACCTTTAGCAGCCAGCGACTGGCAAACACTCGGCACTTCTACTTTTGCCGGAGGAGTATCCGACAGCATTTATGGAGCATCTGTCTATTCATACACTGATTCATACGCCGACATTAATACCAGTGCACGGAAAGCATGGTTTTTCTTCGATGAGGAGGTAGTATGTCTGGGGGCAGGCATCCACTCTACATCTCAATATCCTGTGTATACAACGGTAAACCAGTGCTTATCCACTTCCGAAAAAGCGATAATACGCCACAAAAATAAACAGACTGAAATAGTCCGGGGGAGTTTCAACTACACTTCTCCCGAGTGGATCCTTCATAATAAAATAGGGTACTTATTCCCCAATGGAGGAAATGTATTCGTAGCCAACCAGCAGCAGACAGGAAGCTGGTATGATATCAATCATACTGCTCCCAAAGATAGTGTGCAGAAAGATGCCTTCACTATATGCCTTGACCACGGCAAACAGCCATCAGATGCAATTTATGCTTACATTATCGTTCCTGGCATGCAGACCACCGATGAGGTAAAAAAGTATCAGAAGAAAAAGAACATTGAAATTCTATCCAACACAGAAAACCTGCAAGCAGTCAGAAGTAATAAATCAGATATATTGCAAATGATATTTTACTGCGCAGGAGAGTTCACATACAAAGATCTAACAGTAAAGGCAGATAAGGCCTGTGCATTAATGGTAAAAATAAAGGGTCAGAATGAAATGAAACTTCATATAGCAGATCCGGGACAGACGCAATCCAATATAACCATAGACATTCGGATGCGAAAACAATCAAAAACAATCAATTGTGATTACCGGAACAGTGGCATTTATGCCGGATCTACCAAAGCCTTTGATATCGTCCTTTAATCATATCACAATCAATTGGCCTAACACAATATCTACCTTCCCCCTAAAGTCTCAATCAGTTGAATAATCAATCTTGATTGAGACTTTTTTCATCTCACAAAAAAGAAGAGTGTATTAAAATTTCTTTTAATACACTCTCATCTTGAAAGGGAAGTTTTCCTTTCTATCAATTCTATCAATCAAATATCAAATAAAATCTAATGTTATTTGAGACGATACAGCAACCAGGCACTCTGGAAATCTTTACGATTAGAGTATTTAGACTTGAAAGCGTCACGTGCGTCAGCTGCAGAAGCTCTGTCGGCAAAAGTGCTCACAATTACACGATACATTGCTGCATCCGGATTAAAGGCAATCACAGCACTATAACCTTCCTTATCCAGAAAATCTTTCAGGCTTTCGGCATTAGCCTTCACACTAAAGCTACCACAAACCACACTGTAATCTTTCAAACCACCCACACCAGAAATTATGTCCACTTTTTCCTGACGTACACCGGCAGTTGCAACAGGCACACTTTCCACAACCTTTGCTTCAACCGGAGCACTCACTACCGGAGAAACTTCTACCGGTTCTGTAACCTGAGGTTCTGCCAGTTCTTGCTGTTTTGCTTTTTCATATGCTTTTTTATAAGCGCTTTCACTCGATTTACAAGAAGAGAATGCCAATGCAATGCACAATCCCATTCCTAAAAATGCTAATTTTTTCATAATCATATTGTTTTTGTTAGTAATTTCTACAATCTATCTATACTCAATATCTGCGGAATATATAACGAACTCCTTCATATTCCAGATGAAGGGATGAAGAAGTCAATTCTTCCATTGTAAATGTCCGTTCTCCATTTTCCCACCCCATATAGAATGAATAGTTTTCGTCTTCCATACTTTGAGGCAGCAAAATAATAGAAATTTTATCTCCTTTCAAAGAATAATTTCCAAAAAACGTTTGATAGCTACCATTTTTCAACAAACAAATGGCAGAAAAGCTACCTTTCTGGAAATTATAAAAGATGCTATCTTGCCGTTCAATTGAACCGTCGGCATATTGATATTGCCTCAACTGCCACTTATCATCCAAATCGCCGTCAACATTACTACAAGCTGCCAGCACAAGCACTATCAACCCGATAATCAGAAATATCTTTCTCTTTCCTATCTTCATGTAGCTAATATTCCGAATAATAAGACAAATGTACGTGGAACAATCAATCCAAAGGGCAGCATTATAGTTAAATTAAATTAATCACGTATCTTTTCCTAACAGACAAAACCAGGTTCGAACCGTACACGGGCATTACCTGAGCCGTACCCGCTCCGTATCTATACGCTTAGAGTAGCTACGGACCCGATACGGAGTAGCTACGGACCTAATACGGAGCAGAACGGAGCTAGTGCGGAACAGATACGGAGCCAGTACATCCCGGACAGCCCTCGGATTAGTACCGAGCCCGGAACAGAAAAATAAATATTTCGAAAAAAAAGAAGTTAAGCGAACAACTTACTAAAGAAATATGTTAACTTTGTAATATTAACCCTCATTAAAACAGAAAGGAGAACATTATGAAAGGATTAAATGTACTTGTAGCTTTCCTGGGCGGCGCGGCAGTAGGCGCAGCAGTTGGTATCTTATTTGCTCCCGAAAAAGGAGAAGACACCCGTCATAAAATTGCAGAGATACTCCGCAAAAAAGGGATTCGTCTGAATCGCAGCGAAATGGAAAACCTGGTGGACGAGATCGCAGCCGAAATCAAAGGCGAAGGAGCTGAATAAAACAAAACCTACAAAAAAAACAGAGCCACTATGATGTTTGCAGATGACAGAAGCATTGAAAACCTCCAGCAACTATTCGTTGAGTTTAAGAAATATCTGAAACTACAGAAGGAGTATACTAAGCTGGAAATAACCGAAAAACTCTCAATCCTGCTTTCCGCCTTGGTCCTCTTGTCGGTAGTCATCATTCTTGGCATGGTGGCACTGTTTTATTTGTCATTTGCATTAGCTTATATACTAGACCCGCTTGTAGGCGGACTTATGGTAAGCTTCAGCATCATCGCCGGCTTCCACCTTCTACTCGTTTTATTAGTAATCACTTTCCGCAAGAAACTCATCATCAATCCAATGGTGAACTTCATTGCCGGACTGTTCTTTGAGAATGATAATGAAAAATGATACCATCATGAACAATATGCCTGACTCCTCTTCCATGACTCTGGAAAGTATCGCGCTACGAAAAAAAGAATTACGGAAGAAATTGCATGTACAGAAAGAAATCATGACGGATACGGCAAGAGAACTGTTTGCACCCCTTGCACCCGCTGCCGACAAGGGCAACGCCATTATGCGCGCTTTCAACACGGGCATGGCTGTCTTCGACGGACTAATGCTTGGAGTAAAGATGATGAGAAAGGTCAGAAGCATGTTCGGAGCCAGAAGATAAACAGGCGCCATAAAGCAAAAAAAACCGCGTTCTTCCATTGAGGGACGCGGCTCTTTTTATTGATTCAATTCCAATGATTACAGATACGTTTCGAGCAACTTCACGCCACCGTCTTCCGGAACAATCGTAACTTCTTGCGTAATCGCAGGCAGCAATATCGTTTCACCTGCACGCACAGCAATCTCATTCTGGCTGTCGTCCGTGATACGGCATGCGCCTTCCACACAAATAAAAATCACAAATGAATCCAATTCAGAATAGTCACATGTAATTTCTTCTGTCATGTCATAGAGAGAAGTAGTGAAGTAAGGACTGGCAACCAATTCCACCGGTTCGTTCTTCAGATGATCATATTCTGTACGGAAGTCATCCTGTACATCAGCAAAATTAATAGCCTCAGTAGCCTGAGTAGTGTGCAACTCGCGAGATTTACCCTCTTTGTCTTTCCGATTGTAATCGAAAATACGATAGGTGATATCCGAAGTCTGCTGAATTTCAGCAACAAAAGCACCGGCACCAATACCATGCACACGACCGGCAGGCACATAGAACACATCCCCCGGTTTTACATCGCACGTTTGCAGCACTTCAGCAAAGGTTCCATTATAAACTCTTTCCTTGTATTCTTTCGGAGTTATCTGCTCAGAAAAGCCGGAAATCAGTTTTGCCCCCTTATCTGCCGATACCACATACCACATTTCATTCTTGCCGAAAGAATTGTGACGTTTTCTCGCCAACTCATCTCCCGGATGTACCTGAATGGATAAATCCAACTTGGCATCAATGAATTTTATCAACAAGGGAAACTTTGTGCCAAAACGAGAGTAATTCGCTTCACCGACAAGTTCATGACGGTATTTTCCCACCATCTCAGGGAGCGTAAGGCCTTTGTCAGGCCCATTAGCGACGACAGACTCGTTGTCTTCTACAGCCGAGATTTCCCAGCTTTCGCCTACTCCGGATAGCGTTTCATTCAATTGCTTAAAAGCAATAATCTTGTCGCCTCCCCAAAGCGTCTGCTTCAGAATAGGCTCAAATTTCAAAGGATACATTCGTAGTTTTTGTTAGAGCTTTAAATAAAAATGTTACATTTTTTTAGATTAACGCGACAAACTTACAAAAAATATCAATTCGCCTCGTAAATGTTAAACGCTAAACTTTCCTAAAATGTTCTTCACATTTCAAGATAAACCCTTGGGAGTACGGAAGAATTTCTTTTTATTTGCAAGAAATTTAATTTTATACCATGGATATGATAAACACCGTGTCAACGGAAAGTAACTTGTCGGGTTTGAACAAGGAAGACTTTCAAAAAGATATAAATAACAAGAAGACTGATTTATTTATTCTTAAAAATGCTCAGGGAATGGAAGTTGCAGTAACTAACTACGGATGCGCTATCCTTTCCATTATGGTCCCCGACAAAAACGGGAAGTATGCTAACGTAATTTTGGGGCATGACAGTATAGACCATGTAGTCAACAGCCCCGAACCTTTCCTCAACACCACTATCGGACGCTACGGAAACCGTATAGCCAAAGGAAAATTCACTCTTTATGGCGAAGAGCACAATCTGACAATCAACAATGGACCAAATTCTTTGCACGGTGGCCCCACAGGTTTCCACGCCAGAGTGTGGGATGCAGTCCAACCGGATCCGACGACTGTTGTATTCAACTATACATCCGCAGATGGCGAAGAGGGCTTTCCCGGTAATCTGGAAGTAGAAATGACCTATCGTCTGGAAGATGAAACCAATGCACTGGTTATTGAATATCGGGCTACCACAGACAAGGCAACTGTTGTCAACCTCACCAACCACGGCTTCTTCAATTTGGCAGGTATTGCCAATCCCACCCCTACGGTTCTGAACCACATCATTACTATCAACGCTGATCATTATACTCCCATTGACGAAGTGTCCATTCCGACAGGAGAAATCTTGAAGGTAGAAGGTACTCCTATGGATTTCCGTACACCGCATACCATCGGTGAACGTATTGATGATAAGTTCCAGCAATTGGTGAATGGTACAGGTTACGATCACTGCTACGTACTGAATAAAACAGAGAGTGGTGAATTAAGCCTTGCCGCTACTTATACGGAACCCGAAAGCGGACGTACAATGGAAGTATATACCACAGAGAATGGTGTACAACTCTATACCGGAAACTGGCTAGGCGGCTTTGCAGGTGCTCACGGAGCTACTTTCCCGGCACGCAGTGCTGTTTGCTTTGAAGCACAATGTTTCCCCGACACACCCAACAAACCACATTTCCCATCGGCCGTATTGCTCCCGGACGATGAATACCAACAAGTAACCATTTACAAGTTTGGTGTACAAGAATGAATATAACTAACCTAATTTTATAACTAATTTAATTAATTAAAAACCATGACACAACAAAAACAGAACGGTAATCTTGTCGCTATTATTACCATGTTCTTCATTTTTGCGATGATTTCCTTCGTTACCAATCTTGCCGCACCGTTCGGTACGATTTGGAGAAACGAATATGCGGGTTCGAACACTTTAGGTATGATGGGAAATATGATGAACTTCCTGGCATATCTGTTTATGGGAATTCCTGCCGGTAACATGCTCGTTAAGATCGGTTACAAAAAGACTGCATTGATTGCAATGGCAGTAGGTTTCCTCGGTTTGTTCACGCAATACCTTTCCAGTTTATTCGGAGCAAATGCCGAAGTTTTCGCATTCGGCGAATATGTTATCAAATTAAATTTCGTTATCTATCTGCTTGGTGCATTCATCTGCGGTTTCTGTGTTTGTATGCTTAACACAGTGGTGAACCCGATGCTGAACCTCCTTGGTGGTGGTGGTAACAAAGGTAACCAGTTGATCCAAACAGGTGGAGCCCTTAATTCTTTGTCCGGTACATTGACTCCTCTTTTCGTAGGTGCTTTGATTGGTACGGTAACTTCCAAGACAGCCATGTCTGATGTTGCTCCTCTCCTCTTCGTTGCTATGGGTGTATTCGTAGCTGCATTTATTATCATTTCATTTGTAGCTATCCCTGAGCCACATCTTCAGAAAAGTGGAGCAAAGAAAGAAAAATTCTCTCATAGTCCATGGAGCTTCCGCCACACTGTATTAGGTGTAGTTGGTATCTTCATCTATGTAGGTATCGAAATCGGTATCCCGGGTACACTGAACTTCTATCTTGCCGACGCAAGCGATAAGGGTGCCGGAATTATGATGAACGGTGCTGCTATCGGTGGTGCTATTGCTGCCATCTACTGGTTGCTGATGCTTGTAGGACGTACTGCAAGTAGCGCTATCAGCGGTAAAGTTTCCAGCCGTACACAGTTAATCGTTGTATCTGCTACCGCTATTGTTTTTGTATTGATTGCTATCTTCACTCCGAAAGATGTAACAGTTTCAATGCCCGGTTACACTGTAGGTGAAGGATTTATGATGGCACAAGTACCTGTCAGCGCATTGTTCCTCGTACTTTGCGGTCTTTGTACTTCTGTAATGTGGGGTGGTATCTTCAACCTTGCAGTAGAAGGATTAGGAAAATATACAGCACAAGCATCCGGTATCTTCATGATGATGGTTGTTGGTGGTGGTGTATTGCCGTTGATCCAACAAAGCATCTCTGACTCTGTAGGTTATATGGCCAGCTACTGGCTGATTATCGCAGCTCTTGCTTATCTGCTGTTCTACGGCTTGGTAGGTTGCAAAAATGTAAATAAAGATATCCCAGTAGAGGATTAACGCAATTAAAAGGTATAGGTAATTAATTTATTCACTTATAAATTTGAAAAGATTATGGATATAGAACACGTAAGAAGCCGTTTCATCAAGCATTTTGACGGAACAACAGGAGCAGTTTACGCTTCTCCGGGACGCATCAACCTCATTGGTGAGCATACAGACTATAACGGTGGTTTTGTATTCCCTGGAGCAATCGATAAAGGTATGATCGCTGAAATTAAACCGAATGGTACAGACATTGTGAAAGCTTATTCCATCGATCTGAAAGATTATGTGGAATTCGGTTTGAAGGAAGAAGATGCTCCCCGTGCAAGCTGGGCAAGATATATCTTCGGTGTATGCCGTGAGATGATTAAGCGTGGCGTTGATGTAAAGGGCTTCGATACAGCTTTCTCCGGTGATGTGCCTTTAGGTGCAGGTATGTCTTCATCTGCCGCTTTGGAGAGTACATATGCGTATGCATTGAACGATCTGTTCGGTGACAACAAGATAGACAAGTTCGAACTGGCTAAAGTAGGTCAGGCAACTGAACATAACTATTGCGGTGTAAACTGTGGTATTATGGACCAGTTCGCTTCCGTATTTGGCAAGCAAGGTAGTCTTATCCGTCTGGACTGCCGCTCACTGGAATATCAATACTTTCCATTCGATCCGAAAGGCTATCGTCTGGTATTGGTAGATTCTGTAGTTAAACATGAATTGGCTTCTTCAGCATACAACAAGCGTCGTCAAAGCTGCGAAGCTGCCGTTGCTGCTATCCAGAAGAAACATCCGCATGTAGAGTTCCTGCGCGATTGTACCATGGACATGCTACAAGAGTCAAAAGCTGAAATCAGCGAAGAAGACTACATGCGTGCAGAATACGTAATCGAAGAAATCCAGCGCGTACTTGATGTTTGCGATGCACTGGAAAAAGGTGATTACGAAACTGTAGGTCAGAAGATGTACGAAACACATCATGGTATGAGCAAGCTTTACGAAGTTAGCTGCGAAGAGCTCGACTTCCTGAATGATCTTGCATTCGACTGCGGTGTAACAGGTTCACGCGTAATGGGCGGTGGTTTCGGTGGTTGTACTATCAACTTGGTGAAAGATGAGTTGTATGATACATTCATCCAGAATGCAAAGGATAAGTTCAAAGAGAAATTTGGCAGAAGCCCTAAAATTTATGATGTAGTCATCGGTGACGGTGCTCGCAGATTAGTTTAAAATAAAAACAACTCAATCTTAAAAGGGCGTCTTCCCATCACGGGGAGACGCCCTTATCTTTTTAGCCTTTTTCAAATAAACTAATTAACTAACCTAATCTAACCTTCAATATATTCTAATATCTAAACCTATTGTACTCCTTCTGTTGTCATCTGAATACGCTTCATGGTTCCATCTTCATTATAGTACAGGCGATCAATGCACACAGAGCGCCTATAGCTTCCCCCTGCGGGATTAATTCCGCCATTGTGATAGACAAAGTACCAGTCGCCTTTAAATTCGATGATGGCCTGATGATTGGTGTTGGAGTTACCGGCTATTTCATTCAGTATTCCTTTATATTCCCAAGGTCCGGTAATACTCCGGCTCATTGCATAGCAAATCTTCTCGGGAAACTCAGAAGCGTAAGAAAGATAATACCAGTCTCCGCGCTTATGTATCCAGGGAGCTTCCGTAAAACGAGGCAAATCTACGTAAACAATCGGGCCATCCAGTTCAATCATATTCTTCTTCAATCTGGCATAATAGCACTGGGTATTTCCCCAATACAGATAAGCTTGTCCGTCATCGTCTATAAAGACTGTCGGGTCTATATCGTCCCAATAGATTTTAGTTCGCTCTGTGGTCATATCATTGGTAATTAAAGCAGAGCCACGGGCATCTATAAAAGGGCCGAGCGGTGAATCGGCAACAGCCACACCGATAGACTTTCCGGGAACATCCTTATGCTCCACAGTGACATACCAATAGAACTTACCATCGCGCTCAATGACCTGACTTGCCCATGCTTCCCCCTTCGCCCAGGAGAAATCTTTTGCTTTCAAGGGTACAGGATGTTCTGTCCATGTCTTCATGTCGGATGAAGAAAAGACACACCAGTCATTCAGGAGATAATGCTCAGCCGGTGGCGGACATTCATCATGTCCGGCATAAATATACACCTTACCATCATGCACCATCGCACCAGGATCAGCCGTATATTTATATTTGATGATTGGATTTCCATTAGCAACAAAAGTGGTATCTTTTTGCGCTGATAGCCCTTGCGAGGCTACCAGAACAAAAGAAATCAACCAAAATCTAACCTTATTAACTCTAAATCTATCCATTAGTTTTATCCTTTTTTGAAAATATAAACAGCAAATGTCTTCGGTTCCAACTCTACACTCAACACTTGGCTATCAATTGATACCGAAGTTTCCTGAGGCTGAATAGCAGACGGCTGCTCAATCGTATTGTCTTTGTCAGGATCAGCCGAACGAAGCTTGATGCAACATCCACCGGACAGTACATCCTGTTTCTTCAATCCTTCAAACTTCAATGACAAAGGCTGGGCCCTATCAGAAGTATTGGCGACCTTTACTATAATTTCATTCTTATTCTTATCATAGACTGCACTTGCAAACAGTCCGTTCTGGCCTTCGGCACCTGTTACAGGCTTCTTGTTCATCATCAAAGAAAGCACATTAGTGCCCTTGTGATGCCCATAGAGTTGCTGCACATAGTAACTTACGGTACGGACAGAGTTGAGATTATCAAACCAAATCATATCCGGACGCCATTGCCAGCCTTCCACATGAGCAAACAAAGGAGCATAAGTGGCCATGTGTACAATATCCGCATTGCGCTCCAATCCGGTCATAAATGCGGCTTCAAGCAGAGCGGCATTGAAATGGTTCCATTTCTTACCCTTACCATGACAAGCATATTCTCCTGCAAACACTTTCGGACCTTTACGGTCATAGTTATCATAGCGTGCTCCCTCATTCAGGAACCAGTTTTCGGGACGATAGAAATGTTCATCCACCAAGTCAACTTTCAGACGTTTCATTTCCGGCCATAGATATTCGAACTGTTTTCCTTCAGAGTCCGGACCGGAACTTCCAATAATCTTGATATCCGGATAGGCTTTACGAATAGCCTTGATAAACGGTTCGAGGTGCTCCGGATATTCCGGTCCCCACTGCTCATTGCCTATACCAATGAATTTCAGGTTGAACGATGCAGGATGTCCCATATCGGCACGCAGTTTTCCCCATTTCGTGGTCACATCCCCATTGGCAAATTCTATCAGATCAAGAGCATCCTGCACATAGCTATCCAAATCGCAAACAGCCACGTGTGCCTCTGCATCTGAATTCTGAAACTGACAAGCCAGACCGCAACTCAATACAGGAAGCGGCTCTGCTCCTATTTCTTCCGAAAGTTGGAAGAACTCAAAAAAGCCTAATCCATAGCTCTGAAAATAATCGGGATAGAAACGATGCGGGAAAGTATATTCCCAACGATTCTCATTCAGGGGACGATTTTCTACAGGGCCTACTGATTTTTTCCAATCATAACGCGTAGCCAAATCTGTTCCTTCAACGATACATCCGCCGGGGAAACGGAAAACACCCGGTTTGATATCTGCTAAAGCTTGCGCAAGATCTTTACGCAAACCATTCTCATGTCCTTTCCACGTATCGACTGGAAAAAGGGAAACGTGTTCCAAATCGACTGTTCCCCCTGAAGCAAGGAAAATACGTAATGTTGACTTTGGATCTGTTATGCTGGGCTTCAGAATAACATGATACTTTTTCCATTCTTTCGAATCAATAGTCAATGTTGCTGTAGCGAAAGCATGATGTTCGCCCATAGATTGGGTATCTACCAACTCTATACGGATTTTTTCTGCTGTTCCTCCTTGAGGCAAACGTGCCCATACGGAAAAGCGATACTCTTCTCCGGCTTTTACACCGATGCCAAAGAATCCTTCATTGTCAAGTCCGGTGTGCTTATGCGGGTGTCCCGGATCAGACAAACGAACATAATGAGGATTCTTCTCAAAAGGTCCGTCATCCTGCAAAGTCACATTACCAAAAGTTTTCCATCCCATCAAATTTTGAGGGAATTCAAACGAACGGTTCTTCACTAACTCGGCATATAGTCCGCCATCAGCGGCATAGTTGATATCCTCAAAGAACAACCCATACATAGTAGGCTGAATCTCTGCACCTAATTTCTTGGTTTGTATCACAAACTCATTGGTTTGTGCCTGAAGCGCCATACCCGCAGTAAGGGTCAGCGCTGTTAATAATCCAGTGTATCTTTTCATGGTTTCAAAATAAAAATTATAATTGATTACTTAGTTCTTTTTCCCCAGACGGAACGTCCCCGGCTATCCAGACCAGTGAAAAGAACGGTTTCCGTTTCATTTTCCCAATCATGTCCGGCAAATACTATCAAGTCTTTTATATCTTCTCCATCAAATGTCAACCGCAGAGATTGCTTTACATCTGCAAAATCCCAGGTTCCTTTATTCTCTCCCAGTTTTCCATCTTTCTCCAAATGTAGCAGACGAGACATGTTCCATTCTTCATCTTGCAGTTCACCCTCACCCCACAATATTTGTCCCGCTTCTAACTGGCGTTCATACAAAGGTTCCTGCACACGGATAACCTCCCACTCACCAGCCAAATCTGCTGCGGAGAACTTCCGGGATTTACTACCAGCATAACGCTCAGGAGATACTACAGGCCAACCCTCTTCCGTAAAGAACACCTGACGTATATGAAGATCCATCATTTGATTCTGTGGAGACAAACGCCCCTGATGAGCCATAAAGTACTGTCCATCATCTGAAGTAAACACCGCGCAATGCGCTGTTCCGGCCCAACCCGGATGATTTTTGAAACGGTAAGGCGCCGTTAGTATCGGAAAGTTATTGGTAGTATCTTTCAATTCCTTACCAAAGTAATCCATAAAAGGACCTTCTGCTTTATCTGAACGTCCGACACGCACATTATAAGTCGTCATCAGCGGATCGTAGGAAACAAATAGGAAATATTCTTTTAATTCAGGATTATAAATAATCTCAGGCGCTTCCAGATTATCCTTCTTGTAATTAGCACGACGAGCTACCAAGTGTCCTCTATCTCCTTCTGCCAAAGGAAGTCCGGTTTCAGGATTCAGTTCCACGCAGTACAAACCACCAAAGAACGAACCGTAGTGCATCCACCACTTCCCATTTGAAGGGTCTACAGTGATACTGGGATCAATGGCATTCATGGCTGTCGTATCATCTGTTTTAACAACACAGCCTGCCAATGTCCAAGGACCTTCAGGCGAATCAGATTCAGCTAATCCGATATAGGATGTCTTCCGCCCGAAAGCCGATACGCAATAATACAATCTATACTTATTGTTATAAGGAATAATATAAGGAGCCCATATATTTGTCGCCCCATGTCCATCAGCATGGGTACGCACCCACTCTACCGCTTCTTGCGGAATTTCAGGAAACGCCCAGCCAAGGAATTCCCAATTCACCAGATCTTTAGAACGCCGCATCTGAATAAACCCCAAAGGGACTCCTTTCTCTTTAGCTTCTTTACGGTTTTCACGGAATATTGCATCTGTAGAATACATATAGTAATACTCACCCATCTTCCGGCATGACGGATCATGTACATTATAAGTTCCCCACGATTGATAATTCTCCATAGAAGACAGTGAAGAATAATCATCCGTCCACGGATTAGGAGAAGAGACAGGCGTAAATACAGAGGAAGTACAACCAGCAAACAGGCTGCTCATCAACACAACAGCTATACATAATAAGTTTCTCATACTATCAGTAGATTATAAATTCTATTGCAAAAATACGCCCGGGGTAAGCATGGTAAGGTGGACAAATGAACATTTGAGGTGGACAATCAAGCAATGGGGTCACTTTGCCTTCATACCCGACCATATAGTTCCACTTTATTCCATTGTAATGAAACAAAAGTTCCACTTTAGCGAAACAAGAATTTCAATAATGTGGAGCAAAAGTTTCTATTAGCTGAAACAAAGTAGCATATTTCTACTCAAGAAAAAGAGCAATAGTACAGTTGATATAGAGCTACTTAAGTTTGATTTCATACAGTATTATGCTATACGGAGGGATGCTTAACTGCGGTTTTAGTTTCACCTTTGCTTCTTTTACCTGTACAATGTCAGGTGAAGCAACTGTATTCTCATCAGTCACAGCCTTAGGCATCAACGCATACATCTTTGCATCCTTATCAATCTTTCCTCCTTCATAGTTCAACGTCACTTTCTGCTCTATAGCAGTAGGATTCACTACAGACACAGTCAGCATCGAATTCTCTTTATTCGTAGTAGCCACAATGTCCAAAGGATAAGTGGGACTTCCAGAAACGTCCTTGGGTTTATCCACACCGATGGTTCCTACCAATTCTTTTTGGGGTGAGTTTCCTGTTATTTTGACCGGGAATTCACCATGCCGAGCTTTATATAACTGGAACAATAACCCTCTGGAACTGATAGCAGCATCTGTATCGTTATACACATACAGACCATTGAATCCTGTATATCCACCCATCATCACATAGTCACTATGACGGAAAAACTCATGCAAAGCAGTTGCAACACCCAAAGTGGTATTGAATCCACGTCCATCTCCCGCTACCCATTCATCTACCCAGAAAGGTATTCTTTTTTCTTTTACGCCGGGTATCAATGCTTCATATTCTTGCATGGCCTCTACCATACCTTTTATGCGATTGGGCGTGCGGCGTACCAAGTCTACCAGCGTATCGCGCTTATTGACCCAGTCCTGCTTCTGCTCATCAAAGTGTCCATGGAAATAAGTATAAATATGTTCGGCCATATAATCTATGTTTTCAAGACTATTCTTTAACAAGACACCTGTCCAGTCATCTTCACTAAGGTACTTAATGGGCAAAGTCATACGCAGAGGTTTGCGATGATGGCGAGCGGTCGTACCTGTTTCATAAATGGTTGCTCCAGAAGCCACCAACTTAATGCCGGGATCTTTGGCAAGCATTTCTTCGGCAAAGTAGTTATGCTTTAAAGCATAGTGCCAGCTTGACATATATCCTATTTGCCACTCTCCATACATTTCATTACCAATTCCCCAGTATTTCACCTGATAGGGTTCCGGATGTCCGTTGGCAGCACGCCACATACCCATCGGAGTATCTTTGGCTCCATTCACGTATTCCACCCATTGCGCGGCAGAATAAGCATCTCCCAGACCGCTGTTGACGACGATATAAGGTTCTGTCCTTATCAAATCACACAAAGTTATAAATTCATCGGTTCCTACATCATTGGATTCCACTGCAAACCATGCGTAATCATATCGCGGAGGTCTTTGATCACGATCCCCTATTCCATGCCTCCAATCATAATTCGCAAGAAAATTTCCTCCCGGCCAACGATAGATAGTAGCATCGACGCTCTTCAATATCTCAACAAGGTCTTTTCTGAATCCATGTACATTGTCATCCGGCATCAATGATACGGCACCTACATTGAACGAGCCGCTACCCTCTCCCACTATTTCAAGATACCCCTCATTGGTATCAGCCTTTGGAGAGAAATGGAAAGGGAATTTACGATAATCCTCGCCAAGCATATCGATGGTTACAGATTCCCGGTCATTGGCTCCGGGACCCCATACCAGACTGACCGTTACTTTTAGTTGAGGATCTCCACTTACTATAACGCGCCCTTCATACCCCTTATCCTTACGTAGCCAAAGCCCGGATTGCCTGATACCGTTACAGTCACCTTTCAGCAAGACCTTGGGTGACTGTTTCCCTACATACACATGCTCCTTATCCATTACTACATTTGCCTCAGCACCCACAGGGCGCCAACGCAACTGATGCCGCCGGGTATTGCGGGGTTCCAGTTTTTCGGAATTATCTACTGCGTAGAAGAACTTGCGGTCACTTAACATTTCCGCCCACATTCCATTCTCGAACATATTGTGCAAGAGTTCCGTGAACATGCCGTACACAAAAGGATGAATAGAACTTCCGGCCTGATCTACATGAATAGTTGCTTGTATGTCCGGCTGGGCTGTATTTTGAGCATAGGCCTCTGTACTGACTGTACAACACAAGCAGAAAGCAAGCAGGTGATAGCGCATACACTTCGCCCGATTAAAAAGAATATTTTTTCTCATGGTATTAAATAGATTGAAATGAATTAAAGGTTACCAACTCACCATCGGCCAGTCATTCTCGTCCCAGTGTATTTCACGTAAAACCAATTTAGAGACTCCCTCCTCGGGCATGTAATACCCGTGTGCTATCAGATAATCCTTGCCGTCGAACCGATATGCAGCGCAATGTCCGACTCCGGCCCATTGCTGGTTTCCTTGAAGTATGACTGTTCCGCCACCGGCAGATAAAGATTTACCTTCTTTATCCAGATAAGGCCCGGTAACACTTTTTGAACGTCCGACCGCTATCTTATAATCACTCTTCGCTCCGCGACAACAAAAGTCAAAGGATACCAGCAAATAGTAATAACCTCCATGACGTATAATGAAAGGAGCTTCCACAGAGTTATCATTGGCCTCGGTATAATTGTCTCTTACCGGGCGATAATTGCGTCGGCAAATAGAATACCATTCTTCTGGATTCTCTATGGCAGACATATCTTTGGTCAATCGCACCATTTTGATACCATCCCAGAAAGAACCGAAATTCATCCAAGGAGTTCCATGGTCGTCAATGATAATATTAGGATCAATCGCATTCCAACTGTCCCTTCCGGGCACAGACTGAAGTATCATACCATGATCAGTCCACTTAAATGATGGATCAGACGAGTCTAAGGTAGGAGTCGTAGCATGCCCGATGGCAGAAGTATTCTTTCCGAAAGCGGAGCAAGAATAAAACAAGTGATATTTACCTTGATGAAAGATAATATCGGGTGCCCAGATATGCCCCCTAAAACCGGGAACCATTTCCACTGCCCATTCCGGTACTCTACTGAACACAGGACTCTCCTTTTTCCATTCTTTCAAGTCTTTAGAAGACATCACCGTGATTCCACGTCCCGTGCAAAACAAGTAATAAGTATCTCCTTGTTTTATCATGACCGGGTCATGCACCATGGGCGCTGAAGAAGGCACTTCGGATGATTCTCCCCAGATAACAGCCTGAACCGAACCGACAGCTCCGACCATGACCAGGCATAATACAAATAAAGCCTTTAGCTTAATAGCAAGATTTTCCATAATATAATAATCGATTAGTTACGTTGTTCCCTACTCAACCGTAAGAAAGACCAATGAATGAGGCGGAAGCATCACACAAGAATTCTTCACAAAAAAGATTTTATCCTGAGGAACGACACGATTCTCCGCTCCTATGTCATTATAATCATCAGGCGAACTTCCACTAAGCACCTTCCCTTCCAGTTTCTTTGGAGCTTTCTTGCCGATACTTTCAAAATCAAGTTCCAGGCTGATAGTACGTTTGGGATCCTTATTTATGATGGCATATACATAACGCGTACCAGCTTCATTGGCTGTCAGAACCACATCAAGCACTCCCGTAGACTTATTACCGGACGTCAAAGCCTCAACAGAACTTTCTACAGGAATGATATAATCCTCCAAGAAGTTGGTATACATATATAAGGTATAGAAAGTAGTCCGCTTCAAGATCCCCTCAGGATGCACGAAAATAGCTCCGCGTGTATTGACAATCGGAGAGAAACAGGCTATCTCGACAATATCCGAATGGCGCAGGCAAGCATTCAGGAAACAGGCAGAGAAAAGCGCATCAGCCATCGTATAGGTAGACTGGATATCATTTTTCCTGCGAGCTTCAAGTTCAAAGCCTCTGCGAAAATCGCCGTGCCACGGATGGTGCCAGTTGCGGAGATTCCATTCATCATAAGCTATCTTAATCTTTCCATTGCCATATCCGGCTTCATTCAGGATATTGATTGTTTTTTGTATATCCTGCTCCGGACCATCGCTTCTCAACATACAATCCAGGTAAGGGGAGATATTATTGTAATGGAAGGCAGGATCCCAATATCCGTGCACCGAGATATAGTCAAGGTGTCCTCCTGCAGCTTTAAGCAAAGGCATTGTCCAGTTCTTATCGGAAGTAGCAGCGGCAAACAGCTTAGCATCTTTCGTCACACTACGCATCAACTTGGCAGATTCCCTCACCATAGGTCCCCATTCTTCAATAGTTCTCGCTCCCAGTTCATGACCGCCCCAATTCTCGTTGCCGATGCTCCAGTACTTGACGTTAAACGGTTCTTTGTGCCCGTTTGCTTCGCGCATCCGAGCGAACTTCCCGACGGTTAGATTGCAATATTCCACCCAGTCACTCATCTCCTCGGGTGTGCCGGTACCTGCATTGGTACAGATATAAGGTTCCGTTCCCACTTTTCGGCACCAGGCTATAAATTCATCCGTACCAAAAGTATTCGGATCTTCCACCTGCCACGTTTTATCATATACAGGAGTGCGGTTAGCCCCTATCCCATCCATCCAATGATAGGTAGAAACAAAGCAGCCGCCCGGCCAGCGGACAACAGGAGTCTTTATCTCTTTCAGAGCTTCGATTACATCCGTTCGGAAGCCATCACTATCCGAGAATTTAGAGCCCGGATCAAAAAGCCCTCCATATACTTGGTTATCAAAATGCTCTATGAATTGCCCAAAGATCATTTTATTATATTCTATCTTGGGAGCATTGGGTATTACGCGAATGCGATTGGAAAGTTGCTCCTCTTCACTCGCCAGGACAGACATGCACAACATGTTTGTTAGTTGCAGCATGCTTAGAAGAATAAATCGAAAGGTTCTCTTTTTCATGGTGTTATATATAAATATTAGTCAATAACATTAATCATTCTCTAATAAATAAACGCCTAAGCTAACTAATTACCAGTTAGCGTTTACAAAAATACCGGCATAAGCTTCAACAACGGTGGACATACGAACATTTAAGGTGGACATTCAGCCAATTCAGGAAAAAAGTAGTTAGCTTATTTTTGCTATTGAAGATAATCTCCTAACTTTGTTTTCAATAATACGAGAAAAACGATATGAAAAGACACGCTTTCTTATACCTTATTATATATTGCTGCCTGATAATACCTGGAATCCTGCAAGCACAAGAGCAGTTTGCCGACAGGTATAATGTTTCATACATCACCATGGATGATGGGTTACCTCACAATTTTATAGATGACATTTACAAAGACACGCGAGGCTTCCTATGGATATCCACTGCCGGAAGCGGACTTTCCCGGTATGACGGTTATGAATTTACCAACTTCACACCCAACAGTCCTCATTGCAAGCTCAAAAGCAACTTCATACGCAATGTATACGAAGACACCTACCAACGGCTCTGGGTAGTATCCGAAGGAGGTACTGACATCATTGATTTATCTATTTTGCAGTCTGTTATTCCCAACGATCCGCAAGACCGGCTCAGTCAATTAATAAATCAACCCGCAACATTTGTTACTCGTGACACCCGTAACTGTATTTGGCTACATTGCGGTGACGGCATTCACCGGGTCTCTTTCAATTCGTTAGGAGAAGTAGAAAGCCTCTCCACACTTAGCTTGAATGGATTGAAAGACCCGCATATCTTCTTAAAGGACATTGATGAAGATGGAAATATATGGGCAGGAATCAATAACAAACTATATAAAATCATTCTAACACCGCAAGGAAAATTAGAGAAGACCTCCATCTCCGATTGCCTGGACTATATTCCGGTCAACTTTTTTGCAGATATTCTTGCCAAAGAGAATGAAGTATGGATAGCTACCAACTTAGGAGTATTCCGCTATAACAGAAGCAACAACGTTATCAAACGATATGAATATAATCCTTATGATCATAAATCCATATCACAGAATTATATCACGAGCCTATCTATTACCAACGACAAGCAACTCATCGTAGGTACTCTTTTTGGTATTAATATCTATAACTCTATAACAGATGACTTCGAACGGTTTATTTATAGTCCTACCAATGCAGATGACGCAAAGCTAAACAGCAACTTTGTCAATTGCATTCTGACCGATGGTATGCATATATGGATAGGAACAGAAAGCGGTGGAATCAATAAGTTGACTCCCAAACGTTTATTCTTGCAAAACTACCGCCACAACAGAGAAAACCCGTCAAGTCTATCCTATAATCCGGTAAATGCCGTCTATGAAGATAAAGACGGCAATTTATGGGTAGGAACCGTAGAAGGCGGCTTAAACCTGAAGAAAAAATCAAGAGGGTGCGAACAGTTTATCCATTACACATCCGAACGGGATGAGATTAGCCATAACTCTGTCAGTTGCATCACTACCGACAATAAAAACCGGCTGTGGATAGGAACCTGGGGGTTAGGTATCAACATAATGGATTTAAAAGAGCCTTATCGCGTGCAGGAAATCATGTTTATGGATCCGGATACTAATTTCATGTTTTATTTCATTGCCACTTTAATATATGACCCCATAAACAATGGTATGTGGATAGGTGCCGACATCGGCCTCTTTTTCTACGACTTAACCACACATAAAATAAGTCTTCCCTTTGCCGATGCCGAAAATATCCGCAATTGCCTTGGTTCTATCATAGACAAAGAAGAGAAACTGTGGATTGGCTGTTCAAAAGGAGTCTATATCATAGACCTCCGTTCCTACTCCGCCCAACCGGAAAAAGGAAAATTCCGATATCGTCATTTAGAATATAAATTAGATAATCCTCAGTCGGGCCTGATAGAGAAAATAACCTGCTTCTGTGAGACAAAGGATGGAACCTTGTGGCTGGGAAGCAATGGATATGGTATATACAAACGTGTCATCGACAAACAAGGAGCGGAACAATTCATCTCTTACAATACGGTGCATGGGCTTTCTAATGATAATGTGCGAAGTATACTGGAGGATAATAGTGGTAATATCTGGATAGGAACCAATAATGGGCTTTCCTGTTACCATCCCACCGAGAACCATTTCACCAACTATACCAAACAGGATGGTTTGCCGGATGCTCAATTCTACTGGAATGCCTCCTATCGTTCTTCGGATGGCACCCTCTATTTTGGCAGTATAAACGGATTGACAGCCATCGAAAGTAATCGTCCGATAGCTCCAGCCCAACCTACCAAAGTACGATTCACCCGATTAAGAGTAGGCAATGAAGACATCCTGCCAGGAGATAAATATCTATCCAAAGACATTGCGGTCACTCAAAAGATAGAGCTACATGAGAAAGAGAAATCATTCTCCCTGGAATTCTCTGCATTGAACTTCGAATCTGATAACACAGCAACTTACAGCTACCGTCTTCTTGGTTTTGATAATCAATGGATACAAGTATCTGGCAATCGACGAATCGCCAGCTACACCAACCTGCGCCCGGGAACATACACTTTACAAGTGAAATACACCCCCGACGGAGGAGATGGGACGGAGAATATCACAGAATTACAAATCACCATTTTACCCTACTTCTATAAAACAAGCTGGTTCATACTGCTCATTATTGGTCTTGCACTATTAATTATATGGCAGACTTATCAATGGCGCATACGAAACTTCAAGTGCCAGAGAGAATTATTACACCGCACCGTAGAGGAACGCACATATCAATTGGAACTGAAAAAGCAACAATTAGAGCACCAGACCGAAGAGCTTTCACGCCAGAACAAGATGCTGACCCAACAGAATGAAAAGATCACCCGGCAGAAAGCGCAGTTGAGCCGCATGGCACGCAAAGTCCAGGAACTGACATTAGACAAGATCGCTTTCTTTACCAATATTACGCACGAATTCCGCACGCCCATAACCTTGATTATCGGCCCCATCGAACGTGCTTTGAAACTTAGCTATAATCCGCAAGTCATAGAACAACTGAACTTTGTGGAGCGCAACTCCAAATACCTGTTATCCCTCATCAATCAGCTGATGGATTTCCGAAAAGTGGAGTCCGGTAAATTGAACATTGTCAAGACGACAGGCAACTTCGTGAAGTTTATAAGTACGCTCCTCACTCCGTTCGAAGTATTTGCCGGAGAGCGAAACATCTCCATAAAATGCTATTTCCACATGGAAAGCCCCGAAATCATGTATGACGAAGAAGCCATGCACAAGGTCATTACCAACCTGATAAGCAACGCTATCAAATTCACCCCCAATGGTGGAAGCATATCCGTATATATAGCCACTCTGCCTGCTAAAGGAGATAAAGAAGAAGCTCTTTACATCTGTATCAGCGACACCGGAACCGGCATTTCAGATCAGGATATAGCGCAAATATTCAATCGCTTCTACCAGTCAAAAAAGCAAATGAAATATCCTGTATACGGGCAAACCGGCACAGGCATCGGGCTGTACCTCTGCAAACGTATCGTTACGATGCACAATGGGGAGATCAGTGTCCGCAACAACCCCACTTCCGGTTGTTCTTTCCGCATCTTGCTGCCGCTAACGAAAGAAGAGAGCGTAAACGACCATATAATCATTGAAAATAACATATCGACCTTATCAACTATAGACGAGAATTTGCCGAAAGAAAAAGCTGCACTCAACATTTTGGTGGTAGAAGACAATACTGACATGAGAGGATATATCCGTTCCATTCTCCGTGATTACTATAATGTGCTTGAAGCCGGCAACGGTGCAGAAGCCCTTGAGATTCTAAACAGTCAGCCTGTAGATTTTATAATCAGCGACCTGATGATGCCCGTAATGGACGGTATAGAACTATCACGCCGAGTCAAAGAAACATTTGCCATCTCGCATATACCTTTCCTAATGCTGACTGCCAAGACATCCCCGGAAGCCCGGTTGAAAAGTTACCGCACGGGGGTGGACGAATATTTGCTAAAGCCTTTCGACGAAACCCTGTTATTAGCCCGTATCGAGAACATCCTGGACAACCGCAGACGCTACCAACGGAAATTCAAGACAGACATGGATGTGGAAGCATTGAATATAGAGGAGGAATCCGGTGACAAGAAGTTTATCAACCAGGTAATGGAGGTTGTGAAAGAACACTATAAAAACCCTTACTTCGAAGTAAGTGATTTCAGTGAAGCCGTAGGAGTAAGCAAAAGCCTGCTGAACAAAAAGCTGCAAAGCCTCATCGGACAATCTGCCGGACAATTTATCCGCAATTACAGACTTAATACTGCCCGGGAACTGATTCTCAAAAACCGGGAGACCAAACAGATGAATATTGCAGAAATAGCGTATGAGGTTGGTTTCAATGATCCCAAGTATTTCGCCCGCTGTTTCAGCAAGCAGTTTCATACGACGCCAAGCGCATTGCAGAATGAAGAAGAGTAAGTTTGGGAAATGATAATATAGGAACAAATATATTGACACTGTTAGAATAAGAACATATATGCTCCTTGTTGTCAAATATGCTATTATCCCATTGAGAAGTACCTGTGAGCATGATTAAAAAGGGTGTAGCCTTAAGGTTGGGATGGCTACACCCTTTCCTCTGTATGGCTACACCCTTTGGTGGTTAGGGCTACACCCTTTTGACGACTTCCTTACCTGCGTCCTCCCCTGTTTCCTTTTTATTTACAGCACAATCTACCGGAAGTATCGTGATATATACTGAAGCCAAATTACAATTGTAATTTTTACACTTAATTATTCATTTGTCCACCTCAAAAATTCATTTGTCCACCTTCAAGAGTGCATTTTAGCATACTTTTGTATCACTACTCATGGACCTAAAATAGAGTAGAATAATTGTTAAACCATTAATATCTGTATTATGAAGACAAGAAAATGGCCGGCTATATGCATGGCAATTCTTACGTTGTGTGTGGGATCTTGTCAAGATTGGGGTCAAATGGACCCGCCTGCTGGAAATCAAGTTCATCCAAAACTTGAACAGGTAGCCAATCTGACATTTGATGAAGAAACATTAAATCCCCAAGAAATTCAAACGTTCGCCTATTCCGAAGGCGAAATACCCTCTTTAGTTATCGATCCAGAGTTTAAGCAAGTCCTTCATTTATCAGGCGGTTATGCACGCATCTTCAATCCACTGAATAAGGTTAAAGTGCAGAACGCCGTATCACTTACTTTCTGGATGAAACAAGCTGGACCTGAAGAAGAAGATGAAGATGGTGCTGATTATGAGCAAGACTTGACTGGTGCTATCTTTTCATTTGAGAATGAAAATGCTACCCAACGGATGTTTTTCACTGCTAATGGCTGGTTGCGTTATGAAGGCGTTGACGGCACATATGAAGAAAATAATCCAGAGGAAGTTAAAACGGGAATAATAGATGCCGACAAATGGCACTATGTAGCTATATCTATAAAGAATGATGGCTACTTTGTCTACGTAGATGGACTTAAGAAAATAGAAAAGCCTATTTCTAATTTTGATTGTTCGAAAATAGTTCAGTTTATGGCATCTGTACCTTATATATATATAGGATATGGATCAGATACGCAAACTGGTGAAATATGGATAGATGACATTAATATCTATCGCAATACCATCACAGGTAAAGAAATTGCTATACCTAAGAAGGCCACAGGTGGTGACACAGAAGAAGAATATGCGTTCCCACCAAAAGGAACAATGGGTTACTATCAATTTGAGAACTCTTTTGAAAATAAACTGAACCCGGCTCAAAGCGGAGAGTTCGTGACCGTCAAGCCACAAGCGACTCCTTCCGATTTTGAGTTTAACGAGGTTCGTGGAACCGTATGGCACCAACAAGAAGGTAATGACGACCATGAGAATGGTTTGGGTTATACCAAATTCACAAATCCGTTGAAGGGCGCAGAAGCACCAGAAGGAATTTCTCTTTCCATGTGGCTAAATCCTCCTTCAATAAACTATTGGGATCAAATCTTCGTATTGAATGACGGAACAAGCAAGTTCTGGTTTAATGCCGGTAGTTACTTGGGGTACAATGGAACAGGCGGTTGGTTTGATTGTCAACAAGACGATCCTACAAATGCGCTTCCTGTAGACACTTGGACAATGGTGACTATATGCGTGACTCCTACCGGCTTCACTGTATATTATGATGGTGAAGAGAAATTCAGCCTGGAAGATAATGCTAAATACAATAGTGGTGGTTTCACTGATTTCCAGAACGTCATCAATCTATTCACCAGCTCCAATTTTTTCTACCTTGGGTATGAGACTTTCTGGAGAGCAGCTCCGGCTTTGGTAGACGATTTATTCTTGATCAACCGTCCATTAACAGCCACTGAAGTTAAGAACTTATATGCAGATACCAAGAAAGCCAACGGAGGCGTAGTAGAGAATCCGGGATATGCACCTTCTTTGAAAGGATATTATCCTTTGGACAGTGATTTTACAAATGCCATAAATACAGCACAAAGTGGTAAGCTGGTCACTGTGGAAGAACAGGGTACTCCTTCCGACTTTGTTAATGACGAAATACGTGGAATGGTATGGAACCAACAAGAAGGTTACACGGGCCATGCCAATGGCTGGGCGTATGTGGAATTTGTGAATCCGCTGAAAGGTGTTACGCCCGAAGAGGGTATCAGCGTTTCCATGTGGCTGAATCCGCCTTCAATAAACAATTGGGATCAAATCTTCGTACTGAATGATGGAACAAGTAAATTCTGGTTCAATGCCGGAAGTTATCTGGGCTATAACGGTACAGGAGGTTGGTTCGACTGTCAACAGGATGATGCTACCAATGCCCTACCTGTAAATACTTGGACATTAGTGACAATCAGCATTACGCCTTCTGACTTCACTGTATATTATGATGGCATCGAAAAGTTCAGTTTGGAGAATAATGCCAAATACGGTAGTAGCGGCATTACTGATTTCCAGAATGTAATCAACCTATTTACCGGCTCTGCTAACTTCTATTTTGGATATGAAACCTTCTGGAAGGCGGCTCCGGCTCTGGTGGATGATGTATATATCTGTGCAGCTCCGATGTCAAAAGGACATGCAGAAGCACTGTATAATGCAACCAAGAAATAACCTTTATCTAATATAAAATTGTAAACATATTAAATATGAAAATAAAGAAACACACAATGACAGTAATCCCGCGACATGCGGGCCTACTGCTAATGCTCGCCTTTCTAACGATAGGACAAATACTTTTTGCCCAAACAAAGGAAGTGACAGGTGTTGTTAAAGACGCTACCGGAGAAACCGTAATTGGTGCCAGCGTAATTGAAAAAGGAACTTCAAACGGAACCATTACTGATGCAGACGGTAATTTTTCACTAACTGTTAGTAGCAATGCTACCACATTGCAGATATCTTACGTTGGTTATCAGACGCAAGATGTCAGCATCAGTGGGAAAACATCCATCGCTGTTATATTAAAGGAAGATTCTGAATTACTGGAAGAAGTAGTGGTTGTAGGATATGGCGCACAAAAGAAAGAAAGTGTTGTCGGAGCTATTTCACAGGTTTCTGCAAAAGAATTACTAAAATCACCGGCTGCAAATATTTCTCAGGCTATTGCCGGTAAGATTCCCGGAGTTATTACCTCCCAGACTTCAGGTGCACCAGGCGCTGATGATATGCAAATATTCATTCGCGGACGTGCCTCTTTTGCAGGTGATAACCAACCACTCATTCTTGTAGATGGTGTAGAACGTCCATTTTCACAAATTGCTCCTGACGATATTGAGTCTATCTCTACATTAAAAGACGCATCGGCAACAGCAGTATATGGTGTGCGTGGTGCAAATGGTGTTATGCTGATTACTACTAAACGTGGTAAAGAACAGAAACCAGTAGTTAGCTTAACAGCCAACTGGCAAATACAATCACCTACCCGGAAAGATACATATCTGGATTCCTATAATTCAGTATTACTACTTGAAGAAGCGTATGCCAATGATGGAATGCCTTCTCAATATAATGCCACAGATATTGAGATGTACAAAAGAGCGTCAGCAGGACAATTAAGTGGAATTGATGCTTTGCTTTATCCTAATATTGACTGGTATGATACCGTACTTCGCAGCTCAGCACCTGCACAACGCTATAATGTGAACATACAGGGCGGCACAAAACGTTTACGTTATTTTGCTTCTGCTGAATTTTATGACCAACAAGGTCTCTATCGCAACTTCAGCACCGATCAATATGGTAATAAATCAAATACAGGTTATCGCCGCTATGCTTTCCGTGGCAATATGGATATGTTATTGACTAAAGATTTAACTCTGTCAGTCAATTTTGGTACACGCTATGAAGAACGTCGTGGTCCGAATGCAACAGAAGGAGAAGTCTTTTATGAATTAAACCACACACCTGGTTGGCTTTTCCCAATAGCATACACCGTTGGTGAAGGAGAAGATGAAAAAACTCTATACGGAGGAAGTTCGCAATATCAGAATAATATTGTAGGACGTTTAGCGAAAGGTGGATTTTACCGTCAGACTAATACTATCAATGAAACAAACTTTATAGTCGACTATAAAATGGACTGGCTCACCGAAGGTTTGAAAGCAAAGGCAATGGTATCATTTGATTATGACGCTTTTTACAATCGTAAATTCACAGCTAACTTTGCAACTTATGAATTAAACGATCGTGATAACTATCAATCAATTGATGCATATAATAAGTTCAATACAGATACCGAGTTAGGATATGCGGGTCATGCCTCTGGAAGCAATCAAAGTACTACATATAAGCTTTATATGGAATTCCAACTGAACTATGCACGTAGATTCGGCAAACATGACGTAACGGCTATGGCACTTTACAACCAAAATGATTATCGTTATCAAGCAGACTTGGCAGAGCGTTATCAAGGACTCGTTGGACGTGCCACTTACGGATATGATGACCGTTATTTAGCAGAAGTAAACTTTGGCTACAATGGTTCTGAGAACTTCCGTAAAGGAAAACGTTTCGGTTTCTTCCCTTCATTCTCTGTGGGATGGCGTATCAGTAATGAGGAATTCATGGCTGGAACACAAAACTGGCTGAACAATTTAAAACTACGTGCATCCTACGGTGAGGTAGGTAACGATATATATAAAGTAAACAATGTAAAGCAACGTTTTCTCTACGAAGAGAAATGGACTCAACTCGGCAACGCATATCGCTTCGGGACAACAGGCTTTACGGGTATCTATGAAGGACAATATCCTAATTATGATATCACATGGGAACGTGCCCGCAAATATAATGTTGGTTTAGAGTTTGGTCTATGGAATGGATTGTTAAGTGGTAATATCGATCTTTTCTACGAAAAACGTACAGACATTCTTACTTCTTATCAGACCCGTCCGCAATGGGTTGGTGTCACAATGGCTCCGGGTAACTTAGGTGAAACGAAAAATGCCGGTTATGAAATAGAATTGAAGCATGCCAATCATATCGGTAAAGACTTTAGTTACAACATCGGTTTAACTTATTCATATGCAAAAAATGAAATTCAGCATATGGACGAACCTGCATTGAAGACTACATACCGGAAACGTGAGGGACATCCTATCAATCAATATTTTGGTTTAATCTGCGACGGTTTTGTAACACAAGCAGATTTAAATAACCCCGACATGCCGAAATCGACCTTTGGCAATGTGAAAGTAGGTGATTTAAAATATCGTGATATGAATAATGATGGCTTTATTGATGAACGTGACGAAACATTCATCGGTTACAGCGATATTCCTGAGAGCACATATGCTTTGACGTTAGGCTGCGATTACAAAGGTTGGGGATTCAGCATTATGTTTCAAGGAGTTGACAATGTAAGTCGTTACTATGATGCAGAAGCAATGTTTTCCTTTATTAATGGCGGTAAAGTAAGAGAACATCATTTAGACCGTTGGAATCCTGCTGCAAGCGAAGCCGATAATTTGGCACGCGCCAAATATCCACTTCTGCACTATGCCGGTAATGGAGACCATAATCAACGTGCCAACTCTTTCTTCCTAAAAAACGGTGCATTTACACGCCTCAAGAATATCGAGTTGAGTTATACTTTACCGGAAAGCTGGTCTAAGAAAGTGGGTATGAGCAACTGTCGCTTATATGTCAATGCAAATAATCTGATTACCTGGGATCATCTGGATGATTTATGTGACCCTGAAAGTAATGGTTCCAACCGTTACCCTATTATGAAAGCCGTAAACTTTGGTGTTAACGTTAAATTCTAATACAATAAAGAATATGAAGAAGACAATTTTATATATAGCACTTGGCATCATCTTAGCAGGCCCCATGCTAACTTCATGCGAAGACATGTTTGGTAGTTTCTTGGACAAACAGCCAAGTAATGAGCTGACTGGAAAGCAGACGTTCAGCAATTGGAGTACTACAACAGAATTTCATTTCGATACTTACAATTTCCTGCGCCATGGTGCATGCCGTATTGGAAATTCATGGATGGACGCTGCTACTGATTTGGCAGAAACGAGTTATTCCAATGCTGGTACCCGTGTGAGTTTCAATATCGGCAATTATTATGCAGGTGCAGCAGCCTCTGAATTAAGTGATACGTGGGAACATCACTATCGCGCAATCAGAAAATGCAATATGTTGCTTGATACAATTGACGTAGTACCCAAATCTATAGATTTAAGTGATGAGAAATATGAAACTGATAAATTAAATTATAAATCGGAATCTCGATTCATGCGCGCTTATTTTTATTGGGAAATGTTCTTGCGTTATGGTCCTGTGCCCATCGTTACCAAGGTATTAGATCCGAATGGTGACCTGTTTACCGGATATGAAACCCGTCCGAGTATAAAAGAATATGTGATAGATTTCATTCTACCCGAACTAAAGGATTGTGAGCAAGGGCTAATGGATTACGAAACCGGACGAAAATCTCAAAACTCCGGTCGCATAAGCCAGCCTATGGCACGCGCTCTTTATTCGCGCATTATGCTTTATATGGCCAGTGATCGTTTCCGTAGCGAATCCGGTATTACCTGGGATGAGGCTGCCCAAGCTGCCAAGAGTTTTATAGATGATTACGGATCAATGTACGGGCTATATACAGCAGAGCAAAGCCCTATTGAAAACTACACCAATGCAATTCTTCGAAATGCGCATAATGAAAGCAATAATGAAGTAATATTCTGGCGTAATGATGCAAAATTTGGTTGGAGTGCTATTTCCAATGACACACCTGTCGGCGAAGGAGGAAACGGCGGTCTTTGTCCCTCACAAAACTTAGTAGATATGTATGACATGGTCGATGGAACATCTCCTTTTGCCCAGTATGATGAAACAGGTGCTCCTGTATACAATGGAACAAATACTCCTGCTATCGCTGCCGGAAGTGGCTATGATGATAGCATGCCATGTGAAAATCGAGATCCTCGCTTGGCAGCTTCCATATTATATAATGGAGTAGAATGGGGTAATGGAACCATTAATGTCATTAAGGGACAACGAGATAATCCCAATGGAAATGCGAATGCAACTCCAACCGGTTATTATGTACGTAAATACATTCCTGAAAGCATATTATCAGTAAACCATACTGGAACAAGCTTTCGTAACTGGATTATTCTTCGCTATGCAGAAATACTGTTAAACTATGCTGAGGCTTTAAATGAAGCTGGAGGTTCTCGCGAAGATGTGTTAAACGTACTACAACCTATACGTAACAGGGCAGGCTTAACATCTAAATTAACAGAACGCACAGATCTGAGAACGCAGGCTGAGATTCGGAATTTCATTCGAAAAGAACGCACTGTGGAGTTAGCCTTTGAAGATCATCGGGCATGGGATGTACGTCGTTGGGATGTCGCCGAAAAGGCTTTGGCACGCCCTATCTATGGTATTGACGTGACTCAAAGTGGAAACAGGACGATCTATACGCGTAAAGTAGCACAAGAGCGTATATTTACATCAAAAATGTATCTCTATCCTATACCTGAAGGTGAAGTATGGAAAACTAATATTCAAAACAATCCCGGTTGGGAATAAAAAACTCGATGAATATGTATACAATAAAATTAAAAGACATACGGGCGGGATTGGTTAAGCTCCTGCTTATATCTGCCTTAATGCTAACTGGCAATACTGCATGGGCACAAGTTGAGAAAATGTTAAAAGGACGTATTGTCAATCAAGATGGTGACCCTATTGCTGGAGCTGTAATAAATGTATCAGAAGCAAGTCGCATCGCTCTTTCGGATCAAGATGGCTATTTCAACCTGAAGAATGTAAGAGATGCAGATGAAATATGCATAAGTAGCATTGGGTATTTATCAACAACAGCTATTGCAGAATTTAGTGGCGATTTCAAGGTCATCATGCAGCCTGATTTAGATGAATATCTGCATACGACAGCTGTACCATTTGGGCGTAAAGCTAAAAAATTCATCACGGAGTCTACTTCTGTTGTAAGTGGTGAAGAATTACAGAAGCATCCGGTAACTGTATTGCAGAATGCATTTACATCTACAGTCAGCGGTGTGCAGAATTATGAATGGTCGAGTGAACCGGGTTGGTCTGAATCAAATATGTTTATTCGTGGTCTTCGTACTATGAATAAAAATGCTCGTACCCCGCTGATTATCATTGATAACGTAGAGCGTGATTTATCTTTTCTGGATGCATATCCTATTGAGAACATTACAATCTTAAAAGATGCTGCCGCATGTGCTATTTATGGTATGCGCGGTGCGAACGGCGCTGTCATTGTGACGACAAAACGTGGTGAAGCCGGTAAAACAAAAATAGACTTTACTCAAGAATTTGGTTTTCAAACCTTGACTGGTACTGTTGAAAATCAGAACTCTTACAATATGGCTTTAACACGTAATCAGATAGCTTATCTGGATGGAGTGGATCCTGTTTACTCGGATTATGATATCGAGCAATATCGTCGTGTATCTAATGGAGAAACATTAGATGGTATGGACAGATACAAATACTTCAATACTAATTGGTTTGATGAACTGTATCGTGATGCTGCCCCTCAATACAAGACTAATTTATCCATAAGTGGAGGTAATGCCCGTGCCCGATATTATGTATCCTTTTCTTACCTGCACCAGGAAGGTATGTGGAATACCAAATGGACCGATTATAATGATGGGTATTCTACCCAACATGTACTGAACCGTTACAATCTTCGTTCTAACATAGATATTGACGTCAATAAATACCTGAACGTTTCATTAGATTTGGGAGGCCGTATTGACAATATCTCACAGCCCACTACCGGGGTATTCAATCTAGTAACTTTCGGTGCGGTTGAGGCTACTCCGATGAAGCCTGTATATTGTCCCAATGGTTCTTTGTTCGTTGATGCAGATGCAAGTAATGCCGGTGTGTTATTAGCTTCGTCTGGTTTGGAGAAGAATAGAAGACGTAACCTGTATTCAACTGTAACAGCTACCGGTGATCTAAGCTCTATCACATCAGGATTAAAAGCCAAAGTCTTAGTGAGTTTTGACTCTTACGAAACATTTGAGTCTACACAAACAGCTGATATTGATGCATTCTACTATAATCTATTTGATAATGTGAATAACGCTTCGGAATATGCATATACGCGTAAACGTACATTCAAAGCATTGACCAATCCAACTCCAAATGCACGTGAATATTCATACAATATTAATATGAATGGAGGGTTAAGCTATGATCACACATTTGGCAAGCATGCTGTTAGTGCTCAGGCATTCATTCGTACGTATCAAAATGTAATACGTGGACAGGAATCATCCAATCGTTATTTGTCTTATAATGCGCAAGCGACCTATATATATGACAATAAATATATTTTCTCTGGAAATATATCGCATATGGGATGTGACAATTTTGCTGCGGATGAACGTTTTGCAACTTTCCCTGGCGGTTCAATAGGTTGGGTCGCTTCTGAAGAATCGTGGCTGAAAAACAAAAATATCAATTTATTAAAGTTGCGTGCCTCTTATGGCCGTGCCGGTCAATCTATCACGGGAGCAGGGCGCTACCCATATCAGGGTACTTATGCAACAGGAGGAGGATATAACTTTGGAACAAGCCAATCATATATTGAGGGTGCCTATGAGTCTAAAGCAGGAAACTTGAATAATAAGTGGGAAATTTCAGACATGTTGAATGTAGGTGTTGATTTTGACTTTTGGAATAAAAAAATATATGGTTCAGTTGACGTATTCAAAGAATGGCGCTCTAATATTCTTGTAACACGTTCAACAATCCCTTCACTCTTCGGCCTCAGTGTACCACAAGATTCTTATGGTAAAGCCGAATCAAAAGGTTTTGAAATAACATTGGGACATCACAATAATATAGGTAATTTCAATTACTATATAGAAGGAATGCTAAGCTGGAATACAAACAAAATCACCGAAATGGACGAAGTTGAGCCTAATGTACCATGGCAACGCAAAACTGGTAAGCGTATTTTTGACTATGCAGTAGCTGATGGAGCTTGTGATGGAAATGTCGGTGGTTGGAATGTATTCATATTCCAGCAATGGGCCAGTGATCCTAACTTAATTCCTACCAGTCAGCAAGATGCTATCGACCATCCTGAAAAATATCCGTACCATTCGGCAGCTGGTAGCGGACAACAATTGGGAACAGCTGTATTTAAAGACTTAAATGGTGATCGTTTGATTGATACAAATGACATGACACCAACCGGATATACAATGATGCCGGAATTAACTCCTTCTGTGAATATAGGATTTAGCTGGCATGGATTTGATGCGCGTGCTGTATTGACAGCCTATTTGAACCGTTCAGTAATGTGTCGTGAAAACATGGCATATTCCGGATGGGGTAAGATGGGTACACATGAAGTTGTCAATGCCTGGGGATATTATACGGACGATCCGACAGATCCTCGCAATATTAATGCCAAATATCCTCGTCCGACGACCAATGGATTCAATCCGATTGATAGTCAGGGAGACTACCAAAAGAATACGATCTGGCATACCAATGGAGACTTCTTGTCATTGCGCAATATTGAGATCGGCTATTCTTTACCGAAAGCATGGATTGCAAAAGCAAACCTTACTAAATGTCGCTTCTATTTTAGTGGTTACAATTTGTACACTTGGAGCCACCTGCCGAAAGGATTTGACCCAGAAAAGCCAACAAGCTATTTGTGGTGGTATCCGAAAACTAAATCTTTCTCAGTAGGTATAAATGTAGGTTTCTAATATAAAAAAGAAAAACAATGAAAAAAGTTTTAGTATATATAGCAACAGTGTTATTGGCAGGAATAAGTACTTCATGTAACGATTTCCTAGATAAAGAATATGACGCTTCCAAGTCTGAAGAGCAGACTTTTAACAATGATAATCTAACCCGTGGTTTTTTGGCTAATATTTATACGAATTTACCAGATGGATTTAATGGGTATACTGATGGCCAATACAGAGGAGCTTCCGCTGACTGTATGACAGACAATGCGACCTCTTGGTGGAATGTACATTATTATAACAATATCTTAACAGATGCATTTACGGCAGTAAATCACCCATTGCTTGGCCCATGGAGTTCAAATCTCACAGCCATCCGCAAGTGTAACCAATTTCTAAAAAATGCGAAACCTTCTGTAGTAGGAAATACAGAAAAAAACGGCGATGACAATCGTTTGTATGATCGTTATTGTGCTGAAGCTAAATTACTCCGTGCTATTTTCCACTTCCAGATAATTTGCTGGTTTGGTGATGCCCCCATCATTGGTGAAGATGAAGATGGTATTCCTATTGTATTTGAGTTGTCAAATACAGGAGCTATGAATATGTCACGTACAAAAGCCGCCGATGCTTTAAAATGGGTGGCAGATGAATGTGATAAGATAAAAAATCAAGTGCCTTTCCGTTACAGTGATGAAACAAACAATTGGGGACGCGTGAATGGTGCTACTGCCTATGCTTTAAAAGCAAGAGCATTACTATACCGTGCCTCCGAACTGAATAATCATGGTAATGATGGTTCTTATTGGAGAGAAGCCGCTCAAGCTGCAAAGGATTTTATGACAGAAAATGCTAAGCAAAGCAAACCGTATAAACTCTATACTACAGGTAAGCCCGAGAATGATTATTATGAATGTTTCATAACCAATCCGGTATTCAATGATGAATTTATCCTATGCCGTTCCATTTGGAAAACTCGTGCAATAGAAGATTTCTGCTCACCGGTAGGTTATGCTGGTGTACAAGATGTGCACGGACGTACGAATCCAACACAAAACTTTGTAGACTGCTTTGAAATGGCTGATGGAAAACGAATTGATGAAACTGGTTCTAATTATGATCCGCAGAATCCATACGTAAACCGTGACCCACGTTTAGCGCAAATAGTTATTCATCAAGGCTCCATGTGGGGTGATAAAGAACAAGAAGAACATCGTGCAGTAGACGTACGTTACACAAATGGCAGCGGCGGTGAAGGTATAGACTATAAGGCTTTACATGGGGGAACAAATACTGGTTATTATGTGAAGAAATTCGTTAATAACATATCATGGAAAGTTCCTGTTGATCACGATCATGCATGGATTATTTTCCGTTATGGAGAAGTTTTATTGAATGCTGCTGAAGCCATTAATGAAGCAGAAGGACCTGATGCAGCCTACAAATATATAAATGAGTTGCGCGAACGTGCTGGAATGCCCCCTTACGCGGGAATGTCGAAAGAAGAGCTACGCGAACGCATTCGTAATGAAAGACGTGTAGAATTGAGCTTTGAAGACCATCGTTTCTTTGATGAACGTCGTTGGATGTTATTTGAGAAACAAACACCTCAAAGTGAAAAGAGATTACCTATGTATAAGCAAATCTACAATCTATATGCAGCCAGGGTTAGTGGAGAAGCGGATGATCCAATCTATGAATATGTTATAGAACCTGTACATTCTATGCGCACCTTCAATAGCCCAAAGAATTATTATTTCCCGATACCTGATGCCGACGTTAAAAAAGCTCCGAACCTGAAACAAAATCCGGGATGGGAACTGACGGAAGCAAATGAGAATACCGGAGGCGAAGAGAATACAGAAACAACGGAATAATCCCATTATTTAAAAACGTTAAGATTATGAAACTAAATAAATGCTTAAACATACTAATGACGAGTTGTTCACTGCTTCTCGGTTTTACCGCCTGTAGTGATGATAACGATTGCGGTAAACTCTCACTCGATGCTCCCGTACTGACTGAAATTATTGCCCCGACTGCCATAGCAACTTCTGATGTGATGGTCGATCAAAAAGACTTGGATGAAGGTACTATCAGAGTCATGGCCTATGGCTTCTGCTATAGCACTTCTAAGAATCCGACTATTTACAACTCTACAGTGAAAACTCTTCCAAAAAATGGAAAGATGGAAGCAACACTGACTGAGTTGACAGACAATACTATATACTACGTGCGAGCTTTTGCTACTCTTTACCCGGATGGACTAGTATATTCTCCTGAAGTAGAAATAACTGTAGGAGTAATAGAACCGGAAACACCTTCTGGAGAAACCCCTACTGAATAAAACTATATTAATTACGAGTTACAATTTAAAAGCATTGCTTTTATAATTGTAACTCGTAATTTGTTTCTCTATAGTACTAATTTACCAATAACGATTTACTTATGAAGTTCTTCAAGTGGCCCCTATTACTCTTCAGTTATTCCGTTTTATCAGGAGCGTGCAGCAGCGAAAGCAATGAGCCTGACATAGACGAGACAACTATTTCCATTTCGGCACCATCTGTGTCAAATGTTACGGAAGATAGAGCGACTATAATTGCGACTATCACAACAAATACCCCCTCCGCAATTTTAAAGAAAGGTATTTGTTATGATACTCAATCCAATCCGACAATTTCCAGCCGGACTGTTGAAATGAGCAGTGCAGGTCTGTCACTCAACCTGACGCTATCTGACCTTGAGCCAGAAACGAAATATTATGCCAAAGCCTTTGTGACCGTAGCTAATGGAAATCCGGTTTATTCATCAGAAATAATATTCACTACAGCATCCCGCAGTGTTACTTCCGAATTGGACAAATATATAGCCCCTTCCTATTCTGACGATTATACCAATATCGCAGGCTGGAACAACAGAAATCAATGGAATTTAGCCAACGTGCACGACCCCAGTGTAATATTAGCCGAGGATGGGTATTATTATATGTATCAGACAGATGCTTCGTATGGTAATGCACATGAAGCCGGTGGACATTTTCATTGTCGCCGTTCCAAAGATCTGGTAACCTGGGAATATATTGGAGGCACCATGAAAGCATTACCCTATTGGATTATTCCTAAATTAAATGAAATACGTGCCGGCATGGGACTGAGTGACGTTCAGCCTGATACTAAAGATTTTGGTTATTGGGCACCTTGCGTCCGAAAAGTCAGAAACGGTCTCTACCGCATGTACTACTCCATCGTCTGCCCGGGTCTGCTCTATGGCGAAGGAACCTGGGGGGAACGTGCCTTTATCGGTATGATGGAAAATTCAGATCCTGCCAATAATGAAGGATGGGAAGATAAAGGATACGTCATTACCAATGCTTCGGATAAAGGATTAAATTATAACGTTCAGGCAAATGACTGGGCAAACTGTTACTATAAATGGAATGCAATCGACCCAAGTTATATTATCGACAAAGATGGCAAGCACTATCTGGTTTACGGTTCATGGCATAGTGGCATAGTGGCATTGGAAGTAGATGCAACCACCGGAAAACCACTCAATGTATTGCCCAATCCCTGGGGAACAGAAGCCGATATAGCTTCTTACGGACAATTACTTGTAACCCGCAAAATAGGAGATCGCTGGCAGGGATCCGAAGGACCGGAAATCATCTATAATCCAAACACCGGATATTACTATCTGTTCATGGCTTATGATGCTTTGGATGTACCTTATAATACACGTGTGTGTCGTTCCCAAAATATTCTGGGTCCTTACTTAGGCATTGACGGGACAGATCTTACCAGATTCGGCGGCGAAATGCTCCCCATCGTTACACACCCCTACAAATTCAGCAACAGCAACGGATGGGTAGGAATTTCTCACTGTGCTATTTTTGACGATGGAAATGGGAATTGGTACTATACCTCGCAAGGACGTCTGCCCAAAGATATACCGGGTATCAATGCGAGCAATGCCGTGATGATGGGGCATGTACGTTCCATCAAATGGACCAGTACGGGATGGCCGGTAGTAATGCCGGAACGTTATGGCGCCGTGCCCCAACTGCCCATAACAGAAGATGAACTGACAGGGAATTGGGAACATATAGATCTCTCCTACTCTTACGGAAAACAGAAAACATCCAATACAATGACACTTTCTGCCAATCATAAAGTAACCGATGGTTCTTGGAAAGGCGCAACGTGGAGCTATGATACAGATAACCAACGTATCACATTCAGCAATGGAGTAGAAGTATGCCTGCAAAGAGAAGCAGACTGGGAAGCCAGTCCGAGAACTCATACTATTGTCTATGCAGGATATACCAACAGCAAGACATATTGGGGTAAAAAGAAAAAATGAGATAAGTTCCCGCCCATATCCGGATAGGATTTGAGCCGTATCTAGTCCGTATCTGCTCCGTATCTATACACTTGGACTTGGTAGCGAGTTGGTAAGGAGTTGATACGGACTTGGTAAGAAGGGGGTGAATTTGAGCTTTTAAACAGTCTCGGACACCCTACTTCTGAGGCAGTTTTTTTACTTTTATGTTACATAACATATACAAGTGTTATTAATACACCCAATTAAAGTGTTACTTTTACACCCAAAATCGGATAATTATCTCATTTACATTAAAAATAGAACCATGAAAAACAGTTTTCTACTTGTAGGAATTGCCGCACTGATGTTATCTGCGTGCAATAACAAGCCAGCTCAGGAGTTGACTTTGTCCGGCCTGAATCCGGTGAATTTCCAAACAGAAGTGAACAATGCCAAAACAGGTCTTTACACCTTGAAGAACAAGTCGGGCATGGAAGTGTGTATTACTAACTTCGGTGGCCGTATTGTTTCCATTATGGTTCCCGACAAAAACGGGAATATGCAGGACGTTGTTCTGGGTTTCGACAGCATTGCTGACTATGTAAACATCCCGAGCGACTTCGGCGCTTCTATCGGCCGTTATGCAAACCGCATCAACCAGGGAAGAATTGTATTGGACGGAGAGACGATCCAATTACCGCAAAACAACTTCGGACACTGCTTGCATGGCGGTCCTAAAGGCTGGCAATACCAAGTATATGAAGCCAATCCGATTGATGAAACTACACTGGAACTGACTCGTATCTCACCGGACGGTGACTCTAACTTTCCCGGCAACGTAACTGCTAAAGTTCTTTTCAAACTGACAGATGACAACGCTATAGATATAAAGTATAGCGCTACTACAGATAAGAAAACAGTCATCAACATGACTAACCACTCTTACTTCAACTTATCCGGTAATCCTTCAAAAGCTGCAACAGATCATATCTTATATGTAAATGCAGACAATTACACTCCGGTAGACAGTACTTTCATGACCACTGGAGAAATCGTAACAGTGAAAGATACTCCGATGGACTTTACTACTCCCAAAACAATAGGACAAGACATCACAAACTTCGACTTTGTTCAGTTGAAAAACGGAAATGGCTATGACCACAACTGGGTGCTGAACACAAATGGAGACATTGCTCAATTAGCAGCAAAACTGACTTCACCTGAAAGCGGTATCACTCTGGAAGTATATACCAACGAACCGGGTATACAAGTTTATACCGGCAACTTCCTTGATGGAACTGTAACAGGTAAAAAAGGTATCACTTACAACCAACGTGCTTCCGTATGCTTGGAAACACAACACTATCCCGACAGTCCTAATAAACCGGAATGGCCCTGCGTAGTATTGGAGCCGGGACAAACATATAACAGCGAATGTATTTTCAAATTCTCAGTAGAGAAATAATAGTTAACTTTTAAATATTAAAATTGTGGAAGCATTAGATTGGATCGTAATTGGAGCCTTCGCTTTAGCTCTGATTGGTATTATTGTTTGGGTTGTCAAACAGAAACAAAACGACTCAGCGGATTATTTCCTGGGTGGACGTGACGCTACGTGGATTGCTATTGGTGCATCTATTTTTGCATCAAACATCGGTTCGGAACACTTGATCGGACTAGCTGGTGCCGGAGCATCCAGTGGTATGGCTATGGCACACTGGGAAATCCAGGGATGGATGATTCTTATTTTGGGATGGGTATTCGTACCGTTCTATTCAAGAAGTATGGTATATACGATGCCGGAATTCCTGGAACGTCGTTATAACCCGCAATCCCGCACTATATTGTCTGTAATTTCCTTAATCAGTTATGTACTGACTAAGGTAGCGGTTACAGTATATGCCGGTGGTTTGGTATTCCAACAGGTATTCGGTATTGAAGAACTCTGGGGAATCGACTTTTTCTGGATTGCAGCTATTGGTCTGGTTTTGATCACTGCATTATATACGATCTTCGGTGGTATGAAGTCAGTACTTTATACTTCAGTATTGCAGACACCTATTTTATTGTTAGGTTCGCTGATTATCCTTGTACTCGGTTTCAAAGAACTGGGTGGATGGGACGAAATGATGAGAATTTGCGGTGCGGTAACAGTAAATGATCAAGGCAACACCATGACAGAATTAATCCGTAGCAATAGTGACCCGAACTTCCCTTGGTTGGGAGCATTAATCGGATCAGCTATCATCGGTTTCTGGTACTGGTGTACTGACCAGTTCATCGTACAACGCGTTCTTTCAGGTAAGAACCAGAAAGAAGCACGCCGCGGTACTATCTTCGGAGCTTATTTGAAATTGTTACCCGTATTCTTGTTCCTGATTCCAGGTATGATTGCTTTTGCACTTCATCAAAAATACCTCGGTGCAGGTGGCGAAGGTTTCTTGCCGATGTTGGCTAATGGCAGCGCCAATGCCGATGCAGCTTTCCCGACACTGGTAGCCAAGTTGTTGCCGGCTGGTGTGAAAGGTCTGGTGGTTTGCGGTATCCTTGCAGCTTTGATGAGTTCGTTGGCATCTTTATTCAACTCATCTGCCATGCTGTTTACAATTGACTTCTACAAACGCTTCAAACCGAAAACTTCTGAAAAGAAACTGGTAGTTATCGGTCAGATGGCAACTGTAGTGATTGTAATTCTGGGTATTTTGTGGATACCTATCATGCGTAGCGTAGGTGACGTACTTTATACTTACTTACAAGACGTACAGTCTGTATTGGCACCGGGTATCGCCGCAGCCTTCCTGTTGGGTATCTGCTGGAAGCGTACTTCTGCACAAGGTGGTATGTGGGGATTGATCGCCGGTATGGTAATCGGTCTGACACGTCTGGGAGCAAAAGTATATTACAGTAATGCAGGAGATGTAGCCGGTGGTACATTCAAATATCTATTCTATGATATGAACTGGTTATTCTTCTGCGGATGGATGTTCCTGTTCTGTATCATTGTAGTGATAGTAGTCAGTCTGGCAACGAAAGCACCGTCTGAAGAAAAGATACAAGGATTGGTATTCGGTACCTCTACCCCGGCACAATTGGCAGAGACACGTGCCAGCTGGAATCATTGGGATATTATCCATACGGTTATTATCCTGGGTATCACTGCCGCTTTCTATATCTATTTCTGGTAAAATAGCTACGAGCTACAAGCTACAGGCGACGAGTGCCATCCGGCATGATAGCGTAGCCTACTTGTAGCTTGTAGCCTGTAGCTCGTAACTAAACATATATGACAAATAACTATTATAGTTCAAATCCGACCTTTTACGTTGGTATCGACTGCATCATCTTCGGTTTCAACGAAGGAGAACTGAGCCTGTTATTGCTGAAACGAAACTTTCAGCCGGCAATGGGTGAATGGTCTCTGATGGGTGGATTCGTGCAACAAGGTGAAAGTGTGGATAATGCTGCCAAACGTGTACTGGCGGAACTCACCGGTTTGGAAAACGTATATATGGAGCAAGTAGGGTCGTTCGGCGAAGTGGAACGTGACCCGGGAGAACGGGTTATCTCTGTTGCTTACTATGCATTAATCAACATCAACGAGTACGACCGCGAACTGGTGCACCAGCACAATGCCTACTGGGTAAACATCAATGAATTACCACCTCTGATCTTCGACCATCCACAGATGGTGAAGCAGGCACGGGAATTGATGCAACAGAAAGCATCCACAGAGCCTATCGGCTTCAACCTGTTACCGAAGTTATTCACGCTGTCTCAACTGCAAAGCCTCTACGAAGCTATTTACGGTGAACAGATAGATAAGCGTAACTTCCGTAAACGGATAGCCGAAATGGACTACATTGAAAAAACAGATAAGATTGATAAAACAGGTTCCAAACGCGGAGCTGCCTTATACAAATTCAATGAAAAGGCATACCGCAAGGCACCGAATTTTAAATTATAAATTATGCTGGAAGAACTGAAAGAAAAGGTATTCCATGCCAACCTTGAATTGGTGAAGCATGGACTGGTTATCTTCACCTGGGGAAATGTATCGGCTATCGACCGTGAAACGGGACTGGTAGTCATCAAACCCAGTGGTGTAAGTTATGACGATATGAAGGCGGAAGACATGGTGGTGGTGGACCTCGATGGCAAGGTAGTGGAAGGACGATTGAAACCGTCTTCAGACACTCCAACCCACGTGGTACTCTACAAGGCTTTCCCTGAAATCGGCGGTGTGGTACACACCCACTCTACTTACGCTACTGCCTGGGCACAAGCCGGATGTGACATTCCGAATATTGGAACGACACATGCAGATTACTTCCACGATGCCATACCTTGCACGGCAGATATGACAAAGGAAGAAGTGGAAGGAGCGTATGAAATGGAAACCGGAAATGTAATCGTGAAGCGCTTTGAAGGGCTGAACCCTGTACACACACCGGGAGTACTGGTAAAGAATCACGGCCCCTTCTCTTGGGGAAAAGATGCGCATGATGCTGTACACAACGCAGTGGTAATGGAACAAGTAGCTAAGATGGCAAGCATTGCTTATGCCGTCAATCCGAAACTGACCATGAATCCGCTGTTGGTGGAAAAGCATTTCAACCGCAAGCATGGGCCTAACGCTTATTATGGGCAATGAACAACTGACAATTAAAAATTAACAATTAAAAATTAAAACATTATGAACGCATTTGATCAATATGAAGTATGGTTCGTAACCGGAGCACAGCTCCTGTACGGAGGTGACGCAGTTATCGCAGTAGACGCACACAGTAATGAAATGGTAGCTGGACTGAACGCCAGCGGTAAATTGCCGGTAAAGGTGGTTTATAAAGGTACAGTAAACTCTTCCAAAGAAGTGACTGAAGCTTTCAAAGCTGCTAACAATGATGAGAAATGTATCGGTGTTATCACCTGGATGCACACTTTCTCTCCTGCCAAGATGTGGATTCACGGCTTGCAGGAACTGAAGAAGCCGTTGCTGCACTTCCATACTCAGTTCAACAAAGAAATTCCTTGGGATACCATGGATATGGATTTCATGAACTTGAACCAGTCCGCTCACGGCGACCGTGAATTCGGCCACATTGTAACCCGTATGCGTAAAAACCGTAAGGTAGTGGTAGGACACTGGCAAGATGAAAAAGCACAGGGCCAGATTGCAACATGGATGCGTGTTTGCGCCGGATGGGCTGATGCACAGGATATGCTGATTATCCGTTTCGGTGACCAGATGAACAATGTTGCTGTAACTGATGGTGACAAGGTATCTGCTGAACAAGTTTTGGGTTACCACGTAGACTACTGTCCGGTAAACGACCTGATGAAGTACTACAATGCAGTGGAAGACAAAGATGTACAGGCAATGGTAGATACTTACTTCAAAGAATACGACCATGCTCCTGAACTGGAAAAGACCGGAACTGAGGCTTATACCAAAGTATGGAACTCTGCAAAAGCAGAAATCGCTCTCCGTCGTATCCTGAAAGATACAGGTGCCAAAGCATTTACCACCAACTTCAACGACCTCGGTGACTTTGATCAGATTCCGGGACTGGCTTCTCAACGTCTGATGGAAGAAGGTTATGGTTTCGGCGCGGAAGGCGACTGGAAAACTGCCGCTTTGTACCGTACCACATGGTTCATGAGTCAGGGTATGCCGAAAGGTTGTTCTTTCCTGGAAGACTACACCTTGCATTTCGACGGTGAAAAGAGCGCTATCCTCCAGGCACACATGCTGGAAGTTTGCCCGCTGATTGCTGAAGCAAAACCGAAACTGGAAGTACATCGCCTGAGCATTGGCATCGATAGCGAAACTGCACGTCTTGTATTCACCAGCAAGCAAGGTGAAGGCGTAGCTGCTACTATCGTTGACCTGGGTAACCGTTTCCGCCTCATCGTGAACAAGGTAGAATGTATCAAGAGCAAACCGCTGCCCAAACTTCCTGTTGCCAGCGCATTGTGGATTCCGATGCCGAACCTCGAAGTAGGTGCTGCCGCATGGATTCTGGCAGGTGGTACTCACCACACCAGCTTCTCTTATGATCTGACTGTAGAATACTGGGAAGATTATGCAGAAATGGCAGGTATCGAAATGGTAGTTATCGATGAAAATACAACTATCAGCGAGTTCAAGAAAGAACTGCGCATGAATGAAGTATATTACATGTTGAACAAAGCGCTTTGTTGATTATGAAACTAGACGCAAAATCAACCATCGAAGCAGGTAAGGCCATTCTTGGCATAGAATTCGGTTCCACCCGAATCAAGGCTGTTTTGATTGACCAGGAAAACAAGCCCATCGCTCAAGGAAGTCACACCTGGGAGAACCAGTTGGTTGACGGCCTTTGGACATATAGCGTTGAGGCCATCTGGTATGGACTGCAAGATTGTTACGCTGACCTTCGCTCAAACGTGAAGAAGCTCTATGACATAGAAATAGAAGCTTTGGCAGCAATCGGTGTCAGTGCCATGATGCATGGTTATATGGCATTCAATGATAAAGAAGAGATTCTCGTGCCCTTCCGTACTTGGAGAAACACCAATACAGGTCAGGCTGCAGCTGCTTTATCAGAACTGTTCGTTTATAATATTCCTCTGCGTTGGAGCATTTCTCACTTGTATCAGGCTATTCTGGACAACGAAGAACACGTGAAAGATATTAATTATCTGACAACGCTCGCAGGTTTTATCCATTGGCAGATGACCGGTGAAAAGGTATTGGGCATAGGTGATGCATCAGGTATGCTCCCTATAGACCCGGTTACCAAGAACTACTCCGCTGAAATGGTGGCCAAGTTCGACGAGTTAATCGCTCCGAAGGGATATGACTGGAAATTGCTGGATATTCTTCCCAAGGCATTGCCGGCTGGCGAGAATGCAGGTTTCCTGACACCGGAAGGTGCTAAGATGCTCGATGTATCCGGTCATTTGAAAGCTGGAATACCGGTTTGCCCGCCCGAGGGAGATGCAGGTACAGGTATGGTTGCAACCAATGCCGTTAAGCAGCGTACAGGAAACGTATCGGCAGGTACATCTTCATTCTCCATGATTGTATTGGAGAAAGATTTGTCAAAGCCCTACGAAATGATCGATATGGTTACTACTCCCGATGGAAGTCCCGTAGCCATGGTACATTGCAACAACTGTACATCTGACCTCAACGCATGGATCAACCTGTTCAAAGAATACCAGGAATTGCTGGGTATACCTGTAGATATGAACGAAGTATATGGAAAACTCTACAACCATGCCCTGACAGGCAATGCGGATTGTGGCGGCCTCATTTCATTCAATTACATCTCAGGCGAACCTGTAACAGGATTTTCAGATGGAAGACCAATGTTTGTACGTTCGGCCAATGACAAGTTCAGCCTTGCGAACTTCATGAGAACGCACTTGTATGCTTCTGTCGGTGTCCTCAAGATTGGTAATGACATTCTTTTCAAAGAAGAAAAGGTGAAAGTTGACAGAATCACAGGACACGGAGGTTTGTTCAAGACTAAGAATGTGGGTCAGAGAGTACTTGCAGCAGCATTAAATTCACCGATTTCCGTAATGGAAACTGCCGGTGAAGGTGGTGCATGGGGTATTGCGTTGCTGGGTTCATTCCTTGTGAACAACGAGAAGAAGCAGCCTCTCGACGCTTTCCTGGATGAGCAGGTGTTTGGTGGAGATGCAGGTGTTGAGATAGCGCCTACAGCTGAAGATGTAGCAGGCTTTAACGCATACATCGAAAACTACAAGGCAGCACTGCCCATCGAAGAAGCCGCAGTGAAATTCAAAAAGTAATTCCTACTTCAAGGAATAAACGAATGTAATAGTATAGGGAAAAGCTTCGGCTGCCACGTGGGTGCTGTTGGCACCGGAGCAACTCCCTATACATTCGTTCTACAAGCTCGGACAATTCATTGAATCCGGCAAAGCATCGTTGCCCGTTCAGGCAAAGTACCGTTGCTCGCTCAGGTGAAACACTGTCACTCGCTCAGGTGAAACATCGTCACCCGCTCAGGTGAAGCACCTTCGTCAGTAAGCAAATAATCTCTATACCTCAAATATAATATAATATGAAATCGATCCTTATTACTTACCTGTTCCTTTTTTGTTTTCTCCTGACCGGGAAAGCTCAAACCCAACAAGAAGTTTCCTATTTCCCTTTGCAAGATGTTAAGCTGCTGGAAAGCCCCTTCCTGCAAGCTCAACAGACTGACTTACATTACATCATGGCTATGGAGCCCGACCGCCTGCTCGCCCCTTTCCTGCGCGAAGCCGGACTGACGCCCAAAGCGCCAAGTTATACCAACTGGGAAAACACCGGACTGGACGGACACATCGGCGGACATTACATTTCCGCACTCTCCATGATGTATGCTGCTACCGGAGACACAGCCATATACCGTCGGCTGAACTATATGCTGAACGAACTACATCGTGCACAGCAAGCCGTAGGCACCGGATTCATCGGAGGAACTCCCGGAAGCCTGCAACTTTGGAAAGAAATTAAAGCTGGGAATATCCGTGCCGGAGGTTTCGACCTCAACGGCAAATGGGTACCCCTATACAATATACACAAGACTTATGCCGGACTGCGCGACGCTTACCTCTATGCAGGAAACGACCTTGCCCGCCAGATGTTAGTGGCACTCACCGACTGGATGATAGACATAACCGCAGGACTCACTGACCAGCAAATGCAAGACATGCTCCGCAGCGAACACGGAGGACTGAACGAAACTTTCGCTGATGTTGCCGAAATCACAGGTGACAAGAAATACCTGGAACTGGCACGCCGCTTCTCCCATAAAGTAATTCTAGATCCTCTTGTGAAGGATGAAGACCGCCTGACAGGCATGCATGCCAACACACAGATACCGAAGGTTATCGGCTACAAACGTATCGCCGACCTTGCACAAGACCAGAACTGGGATCACGCCGCCCGCTTCTTCTGGAACACAGTGGTAAATCATCGTTCCGTCTGCATTGGTGGCAACAGTGTACGCGAACATTTTCATCCGGCAGACAATTTCACATCCATGCTCAATGATGTGCAAGGTCCGGAGACTTGTAATACTTACAACATGCTTCGCCTGACGAAGATGCTTTACCAGACTTCTCCCGACATTCGTTTTGCCGATTATTACGAACGTGCTTTATATAATCATATCCTTGCCTCACAACAGCCTACAAAGGGTGGATTTGTTTACTTCACCCCTATGCGTCCGGGGCACTACCGCGTTTATTCGCAGCCGGAAACATCCATGTGGTGTTGCGTCGGTTCCGGATTGGAGAATCACACCAAATACGGAGAGTTTATTTACGCCCACACAAAGGATACGCTGTATGTAAACCTCTTCATCCCCTCCCGTCTGACTTGGAAAGATAAAAAGATAACCTTGGTACAGGAAACCCGTTTCCCCGACGAAGAGCAAATCAGATTCCGCGTGGAAAAGAGCAAGAAAAAAGCATTCAGCCTCAAACTCCGTTACCCCTCCTGGGCTAAAGGCGCCAGCGTTTCCGTTAATGGAAAAGTACAGGAAACGAATGCCCAACCGGGAGAGTACCTGACCATTCACCGCAAATGGAAAGCCGGAGATGAAATCACACTGAATATGCCCATGCAGGTTGCCTTAGAGCAAATACCGGATCGGGAAAATTTCTATGCATTCATGTATGGCCCTATCGTACTTGCCAGCCCCACAGGGACAGAGAATATGGACGGGCTTTATGCAGATGACAGCCGTGGCGGACACATTGCCCATGGCAAACAGATTTCCATGCAAGAAATACCGATGCTGGTAGGTTCCGCCGCATCTCTGCCCCAATCACTCCGGAAGATAAACGATGACTTGGTTGCATTTACTTATACCGGTAGCGTCTATCCGGCACAGAAAGAAGCGCTGAAATTGATTCCTTTCTTCCGTCTTCACGATTCCCGTTATGCTGTTTATTTCCATCAGGTAACCGAAGCTGAAGTAGAAAGTATCCGCAAAGAAGTGGCATTGAGCGAACGTAAAGCAATGGAACTTGCCAACCAAACTGTAGATCTCATTTTCCCCGGTGAACAACAGCCTGAATCGGATCATGGTATTCTATATGAACAGGCAGAAACTGGAATCAATAAAGACCGTCACTTCCGGCGTGCCAAAGGTTGGTTCAGTTATAACCTCAAAGTAAAAGAGGAAGCCAGCCAGCTGATGATCACTGTACGGAAAGAGGATTATACCAAGGTAACCATCCTTCTTAACAATGAAAAACTGATCGTTAGCCCTACGATCAGCAAACCTGATAAAGAGGGTTTTATAACGATCTGTTATTCTTTACCCCAAAAGTTAAGTACAGGCAGCTATCCGATACGCTTCAGTCCCGACGGAACAGAGTGGACACCTGCTATTTATGAGGTCCGCTTACTCAAATAATAACATTACGAACATCATATAACTAATAACCATTATGAGAAACAAACTATTATTCAGCAGCGTTCTTTTAGCTGCATCCGTATCGCTGTCCGCACAAAAGAGTGCAACGATCACGCTTCATGCCGACCAAGGCACACAAGTTATTCCCAAAGAAATTTACGGCCAGTTTGCCGAACATCTGGGTACCTGTATCTATGGTGGACTTTGGGTAGGAGAAAATTCGGATATTCCCAATATCAAAGGTTATCGTACCGACGTATTCAATGCATTGAAAGAACTCCAGGTTCCCGTACTTCGTTGGCCAGGTGGCTGTTTTGCCGATGAATATCACTGGATGGACGGTATCGGTCCGAAAGAGAACCGCCCCAAAATGGTAAACAATAACTGGGGAGGTACAATTGAAGACAACAGTTTCGGTACACATGAGTTCCTCAACCTCTGCGAAATGCTGGGTACTGAACCTTATATCAGCGGAAATGTAGGTAGTGGTACTGTAGAAGAACTGGCAAAATGGGTAGAATACATGACTTCCGAAGGAGATTCTCCGATGGCAAGACTTCGCCGCCAGAACGGTCGTGACAAAGCATGGAAAGTGAAATACCTCGGTGTAGGCAACGAAAGCTGGGGCTGCGGCGGAAGCATGCGTCCTGAATATTATGCTGATTTGTATCGCCGTTACTCCACTTACTGCCGCAACTACGACGGCAACCACCTGTTTAAGATTGCCAGTGGTGCCAGCGATTACGATTATAACTGGACTAAAGTCCTGATGGATCGCGTAGGCGGACGTATGAACGGACTCTCTCTCCATTATTACACCGTAACCGGCTGGAGCGGAAGTAAAGGAGCAGCCACTAAGTTCGACAAAGACGATTATTACTGGACAATGGGTAAGTGCCGTGAGATAGAAGACGTTATCAAAAAGCATTGTGCCATCATGGACGAATATGATCCTAAAAAGCACGTAGCCCTCATGCTCGATGAGTGGGGTACCTGGTGGGACGAAGAACCCGGCACTATCCCAGGACACCTTTACCAGCAGAATACCTTGCGTGACGCTTTCGTTGCCTCTCTTAGCTTCGACATCTTCCACAAATACACCGACCGTCTGAAAATGGCAAATATTGCCCAGATAGTAAATGTATTGCAATCCATGATCCTGACAAAAGGTAAAGACATGGTACTGACTCCCACTTATTATGTATTCAAGATGTACAATGTACACCAGGATGCCACTTACCTCCCACTCGATCTGAACTGCGAAGTCATGGATGTACGCGATAATCGCAAAGTACCTATGGTAAGTGCCACAGCTTCTAAAGACAAGGACGGCAAGATCCACATCTCAATGTCTAATATCGATGCCGACAATGCACAGGAAATTACTATCAACCTGCCGGATGTAAAGGCAAAGAAAGCCGTTGGTGAAATCTTAACTTCTGCCAACCTGACGGATTACAACTCTTTTGAGAACCCTAATAATATAAAATTAGCTCCGTTCAAAGAGGTAAAAATCAATAAAGGCGTACTGAAGATAAAACTACCAGCCAAGTCTATTGTTACTATAGAGTTACAGTAAATCAGTCGAAAAGACTTATTGTATTTTAAACAAGAAGCTAGCGGAAGTACAGCAAAAAAAGAGGCTCTTTCTTTGTTGCGAATTACGCATAAAGAGTTATCTTTGTCGCTGTTAAAATTAACAAGTGACACTTCAACCTGCTTTATTATAGTATTCAAATCAAATAAATATCAATATGAACGACAACAAACTTATGAACCGTGCAGCGGATAATATCCGTATCCTCGCTGCCTCTATGGTTGAGAAAGCTAATTCCGGTCATCCGGGCGGTGCCATGGGCGGTGCCGATTTTGTGAATGTACTCTTCTCTGAGTTTCTGGTGTATGATCCCGAAAATCCTGCATGGGAAGGTCGTGATCGCTTCTTCCTGGATCCGGGTCACATGTCACCGATGCTCTACTCTCAGTTGGCATTGGCAGGCAAATTCACACTGGATGAACTGAAGGAATTCCGCCAATGGGACAGCCCCACTCCGGGACACCCTGAACGCGACATCATGCGTGGTATTGAAAATACTTCCGGCCCGCTCGGCCAAGGCCATACTTTCGCAGTGGGTGCAGCTATCGCAGCTAAATTCATGAAAGCCCGTTTCGAAGAAGTGATGCAGCAAACCATCTACGCTTATATTTCGGACGGTGGTGTACAGGAAGAAATTTCTCAGGGTGCAGGCCGTATCGCAGGTGCACTGGGACTGGATAACCTCATCATGTTCTATGATGCCAATGACATCCAGCTTTCTACTGAAACCAAAGACGTAACCATCGAAGATACTGCCAAGAAATACGAAGCTTGGGGCTGGAAGGTAATCAAGATCAACGGTAATGATCCCGACGCTATCCGTGGCGCTTTGAACGAAGCGAAAGCAGAAAACGAACGTCCTACCCTGATTATCGGTCATACCGTAATGGGTAAGGGTGCACGCAAGGCAGATGGCAGCAGCTACGAAGCTAACTGTGCGACTCACGGTGCTCCTCTGGGTGGTGACGCTTACGTAAATACCATCAAGAACCTGGGTGGTGATCCGACGAATCCATTCGTAATCTTCCCCGAAGTGAAGGAACTGTACGCAAAGCGTGCTGCCGAACTGAAGGAAATTATGGCTAAGAAATATGCTGCAAAATCAGAATGGGCAAAGGCTAATCCTGAAAAGGCTGCCAAACTCGACCTATTCTTCTCTGGTAAAGCTCCTGAAGTAAACTGGGCAGCTATCGAGCAAAAAGCAGGTGCTGCTACACGTGCTGCATCAGCTACCGTATTGGGCGCTCTTGCTACTCAGGTAGAAAACATGATCGTTGCTTCCGCCGACCTTTCAAACTCTGATAAGACAGACGGCTTCCTGAAAAAGACGCATGCTTTCAAGAAAGGTGATTTCAGCGGTGCATTCTTCCAGGCTGGTGTTGCCGAACTGACTATGGCTTGCTGCTGTATCGGTATGGCACTGCATGGTGGTGTAATCCCTGCTTGCGGAACATTCTTCGTATTCTCTGACTATATGAAACCTGCCGTACGTATGGCTGCACTGATGGAAGTTCCCGTGAAGTTCATTTGGACACACGACGCATTCCGTGTAGGTGAAGACGGTCCTACTCATGAACCGGTAGAACAAGAAGCTCAGATCCGTCTGATGGAAAAACTGAAAAACCACAAAGGACACAACTCTATGTTGGTTCTCCGTCCGGCAGATGCAGAAGAAACAACAATTGCATGGAAACTGGCTATGGAGAATACTACCACTCCGACCGGTTTGATCTTCTCTCGCCAAGATATCGCTATGTTGCCCGCTGGAAACGACTACTCTCAGGCAGCCAAGGGTGCTTACATTGTAGCAGGTTCTGATGAAAACCCGGATGTGATATTGGTAGCTTCGGGCTCAGAAGTATCTACACTGATGGCAGGAACCGAATTATTGCGCAAAGATGGCGTGAAAGTACGTATCGTATCTGCTCCTTCCGAAGGGTTGTTCCGCAGCCAGGCTCCGGGATATCAGGAAGGTGTTATCCCTGCTGACGCAAAAGTCTTCGGTCTGACAGCCGGTCTGCCTGTAAACCTGCAAGGTTTGGTAGGTGCTCACGGTAAAATTTGGGGATTGGAATCTTTCGGTTTCTCAGCTCCTTACAAAGTACTGGATCAGAAGTTAGGTTTTACTGCTGATAACGTTTATAAGCAAGTAAAAGCAATGTTATAAAAAGCCCTGGTGCATACCGGGCGAATGATTATTCGCCCCTACAGGTTGCAACAGGCTTGTAGGGGCGAAATATTTTTCACCTGATATCCATTATAGAGCCTCTAAATCAATCATACTACAACAGAAAATGAAAACAATTGGAATTTGTTCCGACCACGCCGGATTTGAATTGAAACAATACGTCAAGGGGTGGTTGGAAACTAAAGGATGGGAATACAAAGACTTCGGCACCTATACAACGGAGAGCTGCGACTATGCAGATTTTGCTCATCCCCTGGCATTGGCCGTTGAAGCCGGAGAGTGTTACCCGGGTATTGCTATCTGCGGAAGTGGTGAAGGTATCAGCATGACACTGAACAAACATCAGGGTATTCGTGCTGCACTTTGCTGGACTGCGGAAATTGCTCATCTGGCTCGCCAGCATAATGATGCCAACGTACTCGTCATGCCGGGACGTTTTATCAGCACAGAAGAAGCTGATATGATTATGAGAGAATTCTTCAGCACACAATTTGAGGGTGGACGCCATCAGAAGCGTATTGATAAAATACCGGTGAGATAATCATCCCAACTTGAAATTACACTTGCAGGTGCGGGAACTGGTACTTGCAGTAGTGTAAGGTGACGCTTGCGGATGTGTAAGGCAACACTTGCAGTAGTGAAGGCTTACACACCCGCAAGTGTTTTTTAGTTTAGTTTATACACCTTCCTCAGAGCTAAGAAGTATAAACACATCAATTTTTACACCTTTTATGCCAAAAACTCTTCCCTATAATAGAGTCACTTTCCGTACTTTTGCCTGCATATCTAATAACCATTTAAAGTAAAACTGGAAACGCATGAAAAAAGTACTCGGAATTATTTCCCTGCTTCTCTCGGCCACATTGGCAACTGCCAACTCGATAGATTTCGATAAGGCTTTCAAGGAGAGTACAAAGATTGAAAAGCAAATCAAGAAAACATCTTTCCCCAAACAAACGTATCTCATTACGGACTTCGGCGCCAAGCCCGACACCCCGGATGCTCCCTGCCATGAAGCAATCAACCAGGCTATCGTTACATGTTGCCTAAATGGTGGTGGTACGGTTGTAGTTCCCAAAGGTACATTCTACACAGGTCCCATCACACTGAAAAGCAACGTCAACTTTCATGTAGAAGAAGGAGCCGTATTGAAATTTTCAACCGATCAGAGCCTCTACTTTCCCGGAGTTATCACCCGTTGGGAAGGAATAGACTGCTATAATGCCCGCCCGTTGATTTATGCATACGGTGAGACAAATATCGCCATCACCGGTAAAGGGACTATCGACGGACAAGGCTCCAACGAAACCTGGTGGCCTATGTGTGGCGCTCCCCGTTATGGCTGGAAAGAGGGCATGGTGGCACAACGCAACGGAGGACGGGAACGCCTGTTGATGTACGGTGAAACCTCCACTCCTATTTATAAGCGTGTAATGACACCTGAAGACGGATTACGTCCGCAACTTATCAACCTGTACTCGTGTAATACAGTGCTGATAGAAGATGTAACTTTATTGAATTCCCCTTTCTGGGTTATTCACCCGCTATTCTGCGAAAGTCTCACTGTACGCGGTGTATACGTTTATAATCGCGGTCCCAATGGCGATGGCTGCGACCCCGAATCTTGCAAAAATGTATTGATAGAGAACTGTACCTTCGATACCGGAGATGACTGTATAGCTATCAAGTCCGGACGTAACCAGGACGGACGTAAATGGGGTGTTCCCAGCGAGAATATCATTGTACGCGGTTGCTATATGAAGAAAGGACATGGAGGTGTAGTCATCGGTAGCGAAATCTCCGGCGGATACCGCAACCTGTATGTAGAAAACTGTAAGATGGATAGCCCAGACCTCGACCGTGTGATCCGCATCAAGACCAGCACCTGCCGCGGCGGACTGATTGAAAATGTATTCGTGCGTAACGTCACCGTAGGACAGTGTCGCGAAGCCGTGCTGCGCATCAACCTGCAATACGAAAACCGTGAGAACTGCAACCGCGGTTTTACTCCTACTGTCCGCAACGTTCACCTAAAGAATGTAACCTGCGAAAAGAGCAAACTTGGTGTCCTTATTATCGGTCTCGACGACGATGATCATGTGTACAATATCAGCGTTAAAGACTCCCACTTTAATAATGTTGCCAAAGATGGAAATGACATAAAAGGAGCAAAAGACGTTACGTTCAAAAATCTCTATATAAATGGAAAACTTGTAAAGTAGCAAAACCTATTTTACATCATATACGCCCGAAGTTGTGACATTCTGACAGAATTTCATTCAACTTCGGGCTTCATATTTCCCCATTTTTCTTATTTTTCACAGAATACTTGTTCGTTGTCTCTAAATAAAAACTATCTTTGTATTCCAATAATCCGGAACTCAATACGATATGGAGCAACTGAAAACTATCAAAGAGCTTATCAATCAAGGAGATGTAGCAGAAGCTATCCGGCGGCTCGATGAATATCTGATCACCGACTCTACCGACCGGGACGAAGCTTTCTATCTCCTGGGAAATGCCTACCGTAAACAAGGCAACTGGCAACTGGCTTTGAACAACTACCAGTATGCTATCGACCTCAACCCCGACAGCCCTGCCCGTGAAGCCTATCGTATGGCAATGGATATCCTGAATTTCTTCAATAAGGATATGTACAATCAATAACATATAAAAGTAACGTAAATTATGGCAAAGATTAAAGGAGCAATCGTAGTGGACACCGAACGGTGTAAAGGCTGCAATCTATGCGTGGTAGCCTGTCCTCTGCATGTAATAGCCCTCACCAAAGAGGTGAACGTAAAAGGGTATAACTATGCCCACCAAATATTGGAAGATACCTGCAACGGCTGTGCGTCGTGCGCCCAGGTTTGCCCGGACGGATGTATCTCTGTTTTTAAAGTAAAAGTTGAATAAATCTGTAAATCAGTAGAATATGGCAGAAGAAGTTGTATTAATGAAAGGAAACGAAGCCATCGCCCACGCCGCTATCCGTTGTGGTGCTGATGGATACTTCGGTTATCCTATTACTCCGCAATCGGAAGTATTGGAAACTCTTGCCGAACTGAAGCCCTGGGAAACTACCGGTATGGTAGTGCTACAGGCAGAAAGTGAAGTGGCAGCTATTAATATGGTGTACGGCGGTGCCGGAAGTGGAAAGATGGTATTAACCTCATCGTCCAGCCCCGGTGTCAGCCTGAAACAAGAAGGTATCTCCTACCTGGCAGGTGCCGAATTACCCTGTTTGATTGTAAACGTAATGCGCGGCGGCCCCGGATTGGGAACCATCCAACCCAGTCAGGCAGACTACTTCCAGACTGTCAAGGGTGGAGGTCACGGTGACTACCGTCTGATCACTTTGGCTCCCGCTTCCGTACAGGAAATGGCTGATTTCGTTGGATTGGCCTTTGATCTTGCCTTCAAATATCGCAACCCGGCTATCATTCTTGCCGACGGTGTTATCGGTCAGATGATGGAAAAGGTTGTATTGCCTCCGCAAAAGCCCCGCCGTACAGATGCAGAAGTTATCGAGCAATGCCCGTGGGCTACTACCGGTAGAGTAAACGGACGCAAGCCCAATATCATTACTTCTTTGGAATTGAAACCGGAAGAGATGGAAAAGAATAACATCCGCTTCCAGGCTAAATACAAACTGATTGAAGAAAACGAAGTACGTTTCGAAGAAATCAATTGTGAAGATGCCGATTACCTGATTATCGCCTTCGGTTCTATGGCCCGTATCGGACAGAAAGCAATGGAACTTGCACGCGAAGAAGGTATCAAAGTCGGTATACTGCGCCCCATTACCCTTTGGCCCTTCCCCACAAAAGCCATTGCAGCCTATGCTGAAAAAGTGAAAGGCATGCTGGTTACCGAATTGAATGCGGGACAGATGGTTGAAGATGTACGCCTCTCTGTGAATGGTAAAGTAAAAGTAGAACACTTCGGGCGTCTCGGCGGTATCGTACCCGATCCGGAAGAGATTGTAAGTGCACTGAAAGAAAAATTAATCGAGAAATGAACCCTGATAAGATAAGAAGCGTATTGAATATACTCTTTATGATACTTGCCTTGGCAGCTATCATCGTATATTTCGTTGCAAAGGATGACTTCAAACTGTTCATCTACGTTTGTGGCACAGCAATATTCGTTAAGCTGATGGAGTTTTTTATACGGTTCACCAACAGATAAGGAGAAGTGATTATGACAAAAGAAGATATTATCAAGCCTGAGAATCTGGTTTATAAGAAACCGACTCTGATGAACGATAATCCCATGCACTACTGTCCGGGATGCAGCCACGGTGTGGTACACAAGCTGATAGCCGAAGTAATCGAAGAAATGGGCATGGAAGACAAAGCAGTAGGTATCTCCCCCGTGGGATGTGCCGTGTTCATCTATAACTATCTGGATATTGACTGGCAGGAAGCCGCACACGGACGTGCACCCGCTCTTGCCACTGCGATCAAGCGCCTGTGGCCGGACAGACTGGTATTCACTTACCAGGGAGACGGTGACCTGGCATGTATCGGTACGGCAGAAACAATCCATGCACTGAACCGCGGTGAGAATATCACCATCATCTTCATCAACAACGCCATTTATGGTATGACGGGTGGACAGATGGCTCCTACTACCTTGGTCGGCATGAAGACTTCTACCAGTCCTTACGGACGTGATGTTCATTTGCACGGTTATCCGCTGAAGATGGCAGACATCGCCGCACAACTGGAAGGAACCGCTTACGTTACCCGCCAGAGTGTACAAACAGTCGGTGCTATCCGCAAAGCAAAGAAAGCCATCCGCAAAGCATTCGAGAACTCCATGGCAGGCAAAGGCTCCAACCTGGTAGAAATCGTTTCTACTTGTAACTCCGGTTGGAAACAGACACCTGCGCAATCTAACAAATGGATGGAAGAGCACATGTTCCCGTTCTATCCGCTGGGTGACTTGAAAGACAGATAAATCAGTTAACAAGGAAACGAGGGAACAAGTTAACAAGGAGGAGATGCTTCCTCGTCAACTTGTCAACTGCAACCTCGTCAACTAAAAGAAAAGAACAATGAAAGAAGAAATCATTATAGCAGGCTTCGGTGGACAAGGCGTATTGTCTATGGGAAAGATTTTGGCATACTCGGGACTGATGGAAGATAAGGAAGTGAGCTGGATGCCCGCTTACGGACCGGAACAGCGTGGTGGTACAGCCAACGTTACGGTGATTGTAAGCGATGAGAAAATCTCTTCTCCTATTCTGAGCAAGTATGACGCTGCCATTATTCTGAACCAGCCCTCACTGGAGAAATTCGAAAGTAAGGTAAAGACGGGCGGTATCCTGATTTACGACGGATATGGTATCATCAACCCGCCGACGCGTAAAGATATCAAAGTGTATCGCATCGACGCAATGGATGCAGCCAATGAAATGAATAATGCCAAAGCATTCAACATGATCGTACTGGGTGGATTGCTGAAACTGAAACCGATGGTTACGCTGGATAGCGTACTCAGAGGCTTGAAGAAGACCTTGCCCGAACGTCATCATCACTTGATACCGATGAATGAAGAAGCGATTAAAAAAGGAATGGAATTGATTAAAGAGGTATAATTCCATTGACTCTTACGATAAATCAATAAGCCCTTGCAACAGTTTCTTTTTGCAAGGGCTTATTTTATAAGTTACCATATTTATATCAAAGAAATAAAAAGTACGTTTGTAAAAATAGGCAAAAAAGGCTGAATTCCGCAAGCGAATAATTTTTTATTGTATCTTTGCGCCTAATTATGAGACGCATTCTACTGACATATATACTTCTATTCGTATTGGGATTGCTGGCAGCACAGGCACAGCGGCCACTCAATACATTGGATAATCGTGACCGCTATGGGAATCAGGTTGACCCGTCAACACAACCAGATAGCCTGGATACCAGCACTGACGTTCAAAGTATTCCGCCTAAACTCTATATGTGGCAATTAAGCGAGACTCTGGGTAACCGGACCATCGTTCCTGCCGACACTCTTTCCTTGAATTTCCAGAATACAAACCTGGTAGACGGTATGACGGGACAATATAATTTCCTGGGTAACCTCGGCTCTCCCCGTCTTTCACGTATATTCTTTGATCGTGAAAGCACCGAACCGACTATTTTTATGACACCATTCTCCAGTTTCTTTGTTCGTCCCGATCAGGTATTCTTCACCAACAGTAATGTTCCTTATACAAATCTGACTTATTATAAAGCGGGTAATAAGGTAAACGGTGAAGAGCGATTCAAATCTTATTTTTCTGTCAATGTAAACAAACGGTTGGCATTTGGCTTCAATTTCGATTACCTGTACGGACGTGGATATTACTCCAATCAGTCTACTTCGCACTTCAATGCCGGCATATTCGGAAGTTATATTGGCGAACGCTACCAACTGCAAGCTGTCTACAACAACTTCTTCATGAAGATGAATGAAAACGGCGGTATAGCTAATGACGGTTACATTACCCGCCCCGATACAATGGCTGACGGTAAGAAAGAATACGAATCCACCACTATTCCTGTGAAGCTGGAGCAAACTTCCAACCGTAACAAAGACTTCTATATTTACCTTACGCAACGCTATCGGTTAGGATTCAAGCGGAGAGTATTGAAAGAAGTAGCCCAAAACAATAGCGTTAAACAGAACTTTGCTCCCACGGCAGCATCTACTGCCATGATTCCCGACACTGCCATTACAGACAGTTTAGGTATGGATCGTTTAGGTGCTGACAGTTTAGGCACCGACAGTCTTTCAGCAGAAAGGCTTGCAATGAAAAAAAGCCTGAGTCTGGATAGCCTTAACAACGCCACCGCCTTGGCAGAAGATACCAATTATGTTGAAGAATTCGTCCCTGTCACAAGTTTCATTCATACTTTTAAAGTGGAGCGCTCACGCCATCGTTTCCAATCATACAGCGAACCGGAGGGTATGTATGAAAACACCTACTTCAACAAAAACGGAAGTGTCAGTCGGGACTCCACCACAGCATTCAGCATAAAGAACATCTTTGGCATAGCCCTGTTGGAAGGTTTCAACAAATATGCTAAAGCAGGATTAACCGCTTATATCTCTCATAAGTTCAGCCGTTATGACCTGATGAATGCAGATTCCATGACGGTAGACCGCTTCACAGAACAAGAAATATTTGTAGGCGGTGAACTTGCCAAACGACAAGGTAAAGTCCTTCACTATTCCATAGATGGTGAAATAGGTATTATGGACAAAGCGCTGGGGCAATTCCGTGTACATGGTAATATGGATTTGAATTTCCGATTGGGAAAAGATACGGTAAACCTTATCGCACGAGGTTTTGTGACGAATACACTCCCATCTTTCTATATGCGGCATTATCACTCCAACCATTTCTTCTGGGACAATGATAATATGGAGAAAGAATTCCGTACCCGTGTAGAAGGCGAATTAAACATTGACCGCTGGGGTACTAATCTTCGTGCCGGTGTAGAAAACGTCAAGAACTATACTTATTTCAACCAGAAAGCTGTACCCGAGCAGTATAGCGGTAATATACAAATACTTTCAGCAACTCTGAAACAGAACTTCCGTGCAGGTATTTTCCATTTGGATAACGAAGTAACCTGGCAAAAGTCAAGCAATGAAACAATTCTCCCATTGCCACAACTTTCACTATACTCCAATTTATACATCCTGACCAAGTTAGCGAAGAAAGTTCTTACGGTGCAATTGGGAGCCGATGTGCGCTATTTCACCAAATATAACGCACCGGCCTATACGCCTGCCGTTCAGCAATTCCACCTGCAACCGGAAAACGATCAGGTAGAGATAGGTGGTTATCCTATAGTGAACATTTATGCAAACCTGCAACTGAAGCGTACACGGCTATTCGCTATGTACTCTCACGTAAATCAAGGCATGGGTACACGTAACTCTTTCCTCGTACCGCATTACCCCATCAACCCGAGCCTGCTAAAGATAGGTGTTTCATGGAACTTCTACGATTAAAACTCTTTCCACATGAGAATTCCGAAAGCCAGAATACTGAAATACGCAGCTATGGGTATAATAGCCGCTTTCATTGCTACCTTCTTTTTAAAGAAGGAGAAGCAGCAAGGGCATCCGCGTGACTATTCAGAAATCGCAGCCGAGAAAATAATCCGCGCTGCCACAGAATACAACTCCATCAGCTTCTATGTTGACGGAGATACCTTATCGGGCTTTCATTATGAACTGATAGAAGCGTTTGCCCGTGACCATGGCTGGAAGGCTGCCATCACTCCCGAAATGAGTTTTGACAAACGGCTGGAAGGACTTGCAACAGGCGAATTCGATGTTATCGCTTATGGTATTCTCGCCACCAGTGAACTGAAAGACTCTTTGCTCCTTACTACTCCGATTGTACTTAATAAACAGGTTCTCGTACAACGCAAAGCCACATCTCCCACTGACTCTTTATTCGTTAAAAGTCAGTTAGACCTGGCAGGCAAAACCCTGCACGTAGTGAAAGGATCACCTTCCATCCTCCGTATTCGTAATCTGGGAAACGAAATTGGTGACACTATATATATTAAGGAAATAGATAAATACGGTTCGGAACAGCTGATATCACTTGTAGCTCATGGGGATATAGATTATGCCGTATGCGATGAAAGCATCGCCCGTGCCGTAACGGACAGTATTCCACAGATAGATATCAATACCGATATCAGTTTTACCCAGTTCTATTCCTGGGGAGTCAGCAAACAATCACCTGTTCTATTGGACAGCCTTAACAGCTGGCTTCAGACTTTTCGGAACAGTGATGAGTTTAAATCTATCTACCGTAAATATTACCGGACTTCGAATCAGAGATAAGTTCCTCTCAAACAAGCTTATACAATAAAACCGGAAGTTTCGCACAGGGAACTTCCGGTTTTATTCTTTTCCATTCTTAGTTTCATGCCTTGGAACTGTCTGTTTCATTGCTTGGAACTGCTAGTTTCATCCGGTGAAACTACTGGTTTCACACCGAGAAACTACCGGTTTCATTGCTTGAAACTAATTGTATCAAGCAAGGCTCTCTACTTCCCGAAGCCACATCTCTGATGATGCATCGCTTGGCATACGCCAATCCCCCCGCGGACTGATGGAAATACTACCTACTTTAGGTCCGTCCGGCAGACAAGAGCGCTTAAATTGTTGATTGAAGAAGCGGCGGAAGAATGTCTGCAACCATTTCTTGATTGTCTCTTCATCATACACGTCCTTAAATGTACGCACTGCAAGGAAGAATATCTTGGAAGGACGGAAACCACAACGAAGGAAATAATACAGAAAGAAATCATGCAGCTCATAAGGACCTACCAGATCTTCCGTTATCTGTTTGATATTGCCGTTTTCATCTGCCGGAATCAATTCAGGACTAATCGGAGTATCCACAATATCCAGCAGCGTCATGCGTGAAGCTTCGTCCATATCATTCTCGGCTACCCATTTCACCAGATACTTAACCAAAGTCTTAGGCACACTTCCATTCACACCATACATGGACATATGATCTCCATTATAAGTAGCCCAGCCCAATGCCAGTTCCGAAAGATCGCCCGTACCAATTACCATTCCCCAAGTCTGGTTGGCAATATCCATCAGTATCTGCGTACGCTCGCGTGCCTGAGCATTTTCATAAACTACATCATGCACATCGATATCATGGTCTATATCTTTGAAATGCTGAATACAAGCTTCCTTGATACTGACCTCGCGAACGGTGATTCCTAAAGAATTCATCAAATCCAGAGCATTCGTATACGTGCGGTCTGTTGTTCCAAACCCCGGCATTGTTACACCGATAATATCTTTACGAGACCATCCTAATTTATCGAAGGTTTTGACACACACCAGTAATGCCAATGTAGAATCCAACCCACCGGAAATGCCGACCACCGCACTCTTGGCAGCAGTGTGTACCAGACGCTGAGCCAAACCGGAAACTTGTATGGAGAATATTTCCTCGCAACGCTCGTTCAACTCAACTCCTTGCGGCACAAAAGGATGAGGGTCAAAACAACGCGTCAGGTTCAGTTCTTTGCTATTTACATATTCTGTGGAAACACGTACCGCCTCTCCCGGTGCGCAATGCGCCCGACAAGCGGAAAAAGTTGTATTAACTCGACGTTCCGTGCGCAAATGTTCCACATCTATTTCACTGATAATCACCTGTCCCTCGAAAGAGAAACGCTTGCTGCGAGCTATCAGGCTGCCATTTTCGAAAATCAGTCCGTTCCCTGCAAACACCACATCCGTAGTAGACTCACCGAACCCACACGAACAGAAAACATAACCGGCAATGCAACGAGCCGACTGCTGGCTGATCAAAGAACACAAATAGTTGTGCTTACCAATCCCTTCATTATCCGCCGACAGATTAAACAGAATTTCCGCACCTTGCAATGCCAGTGAAGAACTGGGCGGAATAGGTGCCCATAAATCCTCACAAATTTCAATGCCGAACGTCGTATCCGCAGTTTCGAACAATAAGTCAGTTCCCATTGGAACCACCTGCCCGCAAAGGCGCACGCTCCTTTCACTTACATCCACAGCGGATGTAAACCAGCGTTTCTCATAAAATTCCTTGTAGTTGGGAAGGTAAGTCTTGGGCACTACTCCCAACACCTTTCCTTTTTGAATTACGACTGCGGCATTCAGCAATACTCCGTTCATCGCTATCGGCATGCCAAGTATGGCTATGATATCCAACTGCCTTGTATTACTTACAATCTGTATCAATCCCATTTCCGCTTCTTCAAGCAATAATTGCTGGGCAAACAAATCACCGCATGTATATCCCGTCACACACAACTCCGGAAAAGCAATGATCTGCACACCTTTCCCCTCGGCTATGATTATTTCCTTTTCAATTTCCCTGGCATTGAACTTACAGTCCGCTACCTTCACACGGGGCACAGCCGCCGCTACCTTTACATATCCGTAATTCATAAGGACGTTATTTATAATATTGTGACGGCAAAAATACGCTTATTTCTTCACAAACACAAAATAATCATTTCATTCGCTGCCTATATCCCGGATTATTTGTACTTTTATCGACATTTCCAAACACGCTATACAAAACTCATGAAAACCCACAGTACACTCCATAAATGGTTGCTATCCCTCCTGCTTGTAGCCGGATGCCTATCCGGCTCCGCCAAAGAAAAAGAATACATATTATTCCTCAGTTCCGTCAATGCGGAAGAAGCATGGGTGCATGGTTTCCAGAATGAACTTCGGACGCGCTTTCCTTATGAAAAAGATATTGAACTGCACAGCTACTTTCTGGCAGTCCCGATACTTAAAAATGAAGAGGAAGTCAAACAGGCCCAGGCAAATATCCTGCAAATATATCCGGAACCACCTAAAGCTGTTATAATCGTTGGTGATCCGGGATGGTTGGTCAGTGCACCTATCTTCGACGGCCCCTGGAAAGGAGTCCCCGTCATACTCTGCTACTCCCGCGGACATATTCCGTCTACTCTGCAAACCTTACTGGCCAGAGTTCCCCTTACAAAAGAAAACAGCATGCCCATCGAGGAATTCAACAAGAAATACAACATTACCGTATTAAAGCAACCTTATTTTATAGACAAAACCCTGCAACTCATCCGTCAGCTTCAACCGGAAGTCCGCCGGATCGCTTTCATTTCCGACGACCGCTATATCAGTATTGTCACCCGCCAGTCCCTGCAAGAAATTATAGAAAAAGATTTCCCGAATCTGGAACTGGAACTTTTGTCCTCAGAAGAAATAAGCACTGAAGAATTACTGGATACACTTACCACCTACAATAAAACCACCGGTGTTATTTATTATTCCTGGCTCCGGCAATATGGAGGCAACAAAAACTATTATCTGTCTGACCATCTAAAAAAAATACTTCCCAGCTTCCTGGAAGTTCCGGTTTTTACATTAGCGGACCTCAATCTGCAGGAAAACTTATATGCAGGTGGATATTACATCTCTATCCATGATTTCACCGATACGGTAATGTCCATAATCAACCGCATCTTCTCGGGCGAACCCGCATCATCCATCCCTTACCAAAATGGCGGGACTCCACAAACTTATCTGAATTTTGCCGATCTGAAGTGGTGTAACATATCGGAAAAGTTATATCCGGAAGATGCCATTTATTACTTCCAGCCTCCTACTTTCTACCAACAGTATAAGATGTACATCTGGATGGCAGTCCTGTTCATCATCTTATGCATCACTCTCTATATCTTTTATTCTATTCATTCCCGGAAAAATAAAAAAGAACTCATTCTGGCCAAAGAACGCGCCGAAGAATCCGACAGATTAAAATCCGCCTTCCTTGCCAATATGAGCCATGAGATACGCACTCCCCTCAATGCTATCGTCGGTTTCTCCAGCATCCTTGCCGAAACGGCAAATACTCCGGAAAACCGTGAATATATCCGGATCATCGAAGATAACAATTATCTGTTGCTGCAACTTATAAATGACATCCTCGATTTGTCCAGAATAGAAGCCGGATTACTGAACTTCTGTTATACTGATATAGATATCAACAGTTGCATCCGTAAACTTGAAGATACGTCTCGCCTGAGAATGCCTGCCAATGTGAAATGTATTGCAGAGTTCGGCATGAAAAGATGCTATATCCATACCGAGCAGAACCGTTTGATGCAAGTACTCGGAAACTACGTATCCAATGCCATCAAATATACGTACAAAGGAAGTATCACCATCGGCTATTATCCACCGGAAGATGGAAAAATACGTTTTTACGTCCGGGACACGGGGTGTGGTATTTCCCAAGACAAACAGCAAGCCATTTTCCAACGTTTTGTAAAGCTGGATAACTTCAAGCAAGGCACAGGCCTCGGTTTATCTATCTGTCAAATGATTGCCGAAAAGATGCATGCTACCGTCGGAGTATCTTCCGAACTCAGTAAAGGTTCCGAGTTCTGGATAGAAATACCTTACCAGCCAATTCGCACTATTTATTAAAAAGGAAGAAAAAAGAATGGAAATCTTTTGGTAAAATCGAATAAGTCTTTATCTTTGCAAGCGAAATAAAAATGTAATTATTACAAGTTTGAATTAAACGAATATGGAAGTAGTAGTAGAACGATTGCAAGGACATAACATTAAACCCTCGGTACAGCGTATTGCTATCATGAAATATCTTATGGAGCACCGCACACATCCGACGGTAGATGAGATTTATACGGCATTATCTCCTACTATACCGACACTCTCAAAAACTACAGTCTACAACACGCTGAAGATTTTGAGCGAACAAGGAGCCGCACAAACGCTTACCATCGATGAGCGTAACACATGCTATGATGCCGACACCACTCCACATTCACATTTCTTGTGCAAGCGTTGCGGAAGAATCTATGACTTGCCGTGTGACGACGCAATAAAAAAAGTGGTAGATACGGATATGGATGGACACGAAGTGCAGGAAATCCATTATTATTACAAAGGAATCTGTAAACAATGTAAAGAAGACTAACGTTTTTTATAAAACGAACGAATAACTAATTCAATTAAATCAAAAAGAAAATGAAAAAATTTAGATGTACTGTATGCGGTTACGTATATGAAGGTGATGCCGCTCCTGAGAAATGCCCGTTGTGTAAAGCTCCTGCCAGCAAGTTCGTAGAAGTTGTAGAAACCACAGAAGGCGGTCCTCTGTCTTTTGCTGACGAACACGTGATCGGTGTAGCTAAAGGTTGTGATGATGAAATGATTAAAGACCTGAACAACCACTTCATGGGTGAATGTACAGAAGTAGGTATGTATTTGGCTATGAGCCGTCAGGCTGACCGTGAAGGTTATCCCGAAGTAGCTGAAGCTTTCAAGCGTTATGCTTGGGAAGAAGCAGAACACGCTTCTAAGTTCGCTGAACTGTTGGGTGACTGTGTATGGGATACCAAAACTAACCTCGAAAAGAGAATGAACGCTGAGTCAGGCGCTTGCGAAGACAAGAAACGTATTGCCACTCGTGCAAAAGCTCTGAATCTGGATGCTATCCATGACACTGTTCATGAAATGGCAAAAGATGAAGCTCGTCACGGTAAAGGCTTTGAAGGCCTGTACAACCGTTACTTCAAGAAATAATCCTTTTTAGTATTGTATTTTTAGGGAAAGAGGTTGCCGTCTGGTAACCTCTTTTTCTATAATACTATTCATCCCCTCTCAAGTTATCCCACGAAATGTAACACATCATTTGCTATACGTTACATTCCCCTTATATAAAGGGTTTTTCCTCCATATTATGTTTGTGAGAATATCTGTTTTCAATTACTTTTGTATCACAATTGCTAACCCCAACGTAATCATGAAAACACTATTATCCATTTTATTCCTTTTCTTTGCAACCTACGGATACAGTCAATCAGAGAAACTATTTACGGTAGACCGTGAATTGTCAAACAGCAATATCAATCAGATCTACCAAGCCAAAGACGGAGTTATCTGGATAGCCACCGACGACGGACTTAATCGCTACGACGGCGCTAAGTTCAGTGTATACAAACACAAAGAAGGAAACGACAGTTCATTGGTAGATAACAATGTAAGGATACTCTTCGAAGACAGCAAAGGGAACTTCCTGATAGGCACACAACGCGGGCTACAACTTTACGACCCGGCAACAGATCTCTTTAAAGAAATCCCCATCCTGTACGAAACCGGAATAAACATGAGCGCACATATCAGTACGATCCTGGAGCGTAAGAATGGAGAGTTATTAATAGGAACGTCCGGCCATGCCGTTTATTCACTAACATTAGGAGGAACAGAACCTCTTATCAAAGAGGCGCAACTACCGGTTCCCAGTTTTTTCATCACCTATCTATTCGAAGACCAAAACGAAAATCTATGGGTTTCTACAGAAGGAAAGGGGGTATACCGCATTGACACATCAGGTCAAATATATCACTATTTCATCGGAAAAGAGAATGCCTGGAATATAGTCACTTCCATTTGCCTGGATGAAAAAGGGAATATCTACGCCAGTAACATAAACAAAGGAATATTTGTCTACGACCAGCAGAAAGATACTTTTATCCCTATCTCCTGTCCGATACTTCCTAGCCTGCCTATCAATACAATATATGCTGCCGGGCAAGGAAAAATCTATATCGGAACCATAGGGTACGGCATAAAAGTATATGACATACATACACAAAAGATAAAGGAAAGCGAGTTCAGTTTCAGTACTTTCGATTTCAGCAAAGCCGATGTACATGCCATCACAAAGGATCGGGCAGGCAACTTATGGCTGGGTATCAATGGCAAAGGAGTCATGCTTCTTCCGGCTACAACAAACCAATTCAAGTACATGGGCTACAAATCTGTAACAACCAATAAAATAGGTTCTAACAGTATAAAAGCAGTATGTAAAGACGAGGAAGGGACTTTATGGCTCGGAACAGCAAATGACGGTATATATGGTATAAAAGGAAAGAATAAGCCTTCCCTGCACTTTGAGCACAAAGAAACATCTAATTCCGTGCCGTCCACAATCAACCACATCCACCAGACAGCAGACGGCAGATTGTGGCTGGCTTCGCCTTTGGAAGGGCTGGCAGAGATGGATCCCAAGACCGGCCTGTGCCGATACTATAAATTACAGGACCATTATCAGAATGAAGTAAAAAACATATCGTATCTGACTTCAGACAAGAACGGTGAACGATTATGGGTAGCCGTTATGGGCGGAGGCGTGTTTTACATCGATCTAAAAACCGGGAAAGTCAACAGATGCGATACTTTTGAAAGCGGAAAAGAATATCAGGAGAATTACAATGTACTCCACAACCGTTGGGTAGCCTCATTGCTGTACACCAGCAACAATAAATTATATATCGGCACCTACGATGGCTTAGGATGTCTGGATATACCCACAATGAACTTCGCCTCAACCTATGGGAAAAACAGGATATTCAGCGGCAGTATCATACTGACCCTCTTTGAGGATGAACAAGGCGACATCTGGGCAGGTACCACCAAAGGACTCATTCATATAGACGGAAAAAATGGAAGCTCTAAAACTTATACTACACACGATGGATTGCCCAATAATACCATTTGTGCCATTCAAGGCGACAAACAACATGGATTATGGATAAGTACCAATTACGGTATCACAAACATGGACCCGGAAACAGGTACCTTTATCAACTACTATGCAGGCAATGGGTTACAAGGAAATGAATTCAGCAAAAATGCAGCCTGTACAGATAAAGATGGATATCTCATCTTTGGAGGTATCAATGGTATCACCTTTTTCCGACCAGCAGAAATCACTACAGAAGTCAAAAAGCCCGAGGTTAGAATTGCCGACTTCTACATCCATAATAAAGCTGTAAAGAAAGGTACACGTTCCGGTAACCACGAAGTTATAGAAACAGCAGTACAGGAAGCCAGCCGGTTCCGTTTATGTCATAGAGACAACTCGTTCAGCATCGAATTCTCAGCCATGGAATTCTATAATCCGGAACGGATCACCTATCTTTATTCCATGAATGGAGCAACCTGGATGGCATTAGCTCCGGGCGTCAACAGAGTTTCTTTCAGTGATCTGGCACCGGGTACTTATCACTTCAGGATGAAATCCAAAGACTATACAGCCTACTCGGAAGAGAAAGAAATCATCATCCAGATAGATCCGGCATGGTGGGCATCGGGTTGGGCTAAATTAATATACGTCCTATTGATATTATCAATCATCGGATTCATTGTGATGCAGGTGCATCATCGTTACCGTATGCATCAAAAGATGTTGCAACACATCCATGCCGAGCAAATTAACGAAGCAAAGTTACAGTTCTTCATTAATATCTCTCACGAAATACGAACTCCGATGTCGCTTATCATCAGTCCCTTGCAACAACTGATGGCAAAAGATAAGGATGCAGAATGTAGAAAGCTCTACAGTACTATACAACGGAATGCCGAGCGCATCCTGCAATTGGTAAACCAATTAATGGATATCCGAAAAATAGACAAAGGACAAATGTCCCTCATGTTTAAAAAGGCTGAAATAGTTAGTTTCACCCGTGACCTGTTAGAAACCTTCGAACAACAGACAAGGGTAAAGAAACTCGACTTAAAATTCCACACCTCTGCTCCTGAAATAGAAATGTGGATAGATCCTAAGAACTTTGACAAGATCATCCTGAACCTACTGTCGAATGCTTGTAAGTTCACACCTGAAAACGGACAAGTGGAAATCAGCCTCAGCACAGGTGAGGATACCCACCTTCCCCAAAATGCACCCCTGCGCCGATATGTTGAACTTACAGTTGCGGACAGTGGCATCGGCATTGCTTCCACTGAACGGGAACATATATTCGAGCGATTCTACCAGATACGTAACAGTCAGAACAACTCAAATATAGGAACAGGTATCGGGCTTCACCTCACGCGCTCTTTAGTGGAGCTGCATTACGGAAATATTCACGTAGAGGACAATGGCGAAGGCAGACCGGGCTCCCGGTTTATCATACGGCTACCGCTGGGAAACGGGCATTTGAAAAAGGAAGAAATAGAAGAAGCAACAACCGCCGACACCCTAATAAACATCCCGGCGGCAGAACCGGCTACCATAGCTCCCCCGCTGCCTTATGATGACGATGAAGAAGCCAGCGGTAAAGTCCATGCACGCAGTCGTCGCCATGTGCTTGTGGTAGAAGACGATGAAGAGATTCGCCACTACATTTGCCGCGAACTGAGCAATGACTTTTACATGACCGAATGCAGTAACGGAAAAGAAGCATTAGCATCGATATTATCCCATACGCCCGATCTGATAATCAGCGATGTGATGATGCCTGAAATGGATGGCTTGACACTCTGCCGCAAGATACGACAGAATGTGAACATCAACTATCTACCCATCATCCTGCTTACTGCCCGTACCAGCGAGGAGGACAATCTGGAAGGGTTGGATACCGGTGCCGATGCTTATCTGATGAAACCATTCAGCATTGAGTTGCTGAGAAAAACTGTCTTAAACCTCATCCGCCGCCGGGAACAATTGCGTAATGCTTTCAGTGGCCGTCAGAATCAGGAGGAACAAATCTCAATCCCAGAAGTAAAATCTCCCGATGACCGGCTTATGGAACGTGTCATGCGCGTTATCAATGAGAATTTAGGCAATCCGGCATTAACCGTCGAAATGATCAGTACGGAAGTAGGTATCAGCCGTGTACATCTGCATCGCAAGCTCAAAGAACTCACGAATCAGACTACACAACAACTCATTCGTAACTTGCGTCTGAAGCAGGCAGCCACCCTGCTGGCCGACAAGCGACATAGCATAACAGAAGTAGCCACATTAACCGGTTTTACGCATCCCACTTACTTCGCCACGGCATTCCGCGAAATGTATGGCATATCACCATCAGAGTATATGGAACGCCATATAAGACAAGATAAAACGAAAGATGGCATCTTTTGATGTGAAAGATGCCAACTTATGCAACAAGAGATGCCAACTTTTGATGTAAAAGATGGCATCTTTTACATAGCTATTTTAAAGTTCTTGTCCGAGGGCTTTCCGTTAGGTTAAGCCTACCGGACATATCGCCTCCGCAATCTACTATGATCTTATGCAATACTATCGCCGGACTGAGAGGGCGAATAGTCAGAGTATGTACCCCGGCCTCCAGAGTGACATCAGGAAAAGTTACTTTTGACTCTATCACCCGTGCCGCCCCCGCAGGATACATTTTTGAATAACAGTTGGCCCAAGTCAGGTCTGAATTGTAATTCACGATTTGTTCCTCACCGTCATCTAAACGAATGGCATAACTATGCCCTCCTTTAATAAAAGGCAAAGTACTATCCAATATCAGGCGTATACGCACACCGGACAAGTCAGACTTTAATCGCATTTGATAGGTCAACGAAGCACCGGATACCGGCTTGGTATATGGCATCAAAGAAAGTCCGGAGAGTGTACGTCCCAAGTCCGGTATAACAGTCCATTGTGTACCGGGTTCCTGCACGGATGTAGCAAAACGTTCCGCTTCCATTACCACTACCCCACTGCTCTCTTCGTATTCATAACCACCCATTACCATATTTCCGTTCCGGGAAGCATCCACACGGGTTACTTTCGGCATTATATTTCCTCCTTTCGGTTCATCCCATGAAGTATAGCCTATATGGGTCTGATCCATCATGTGTTTCCATTTGCCACCGGCAATATTATTATTATAATCGGCGCATAGTTCCGCATCTCTCCGGAAGCAATACTCTACGCGATCCGCCCAGGCATTGGCACGTACATCATTTTCAGCAGCCAACTGCCGGTTCATGGCGGTAGCACAGTACATTTCATAAAGATTGGCCATAGCTTGCACAGGGAATAATATCAGCTCCTTATAAGCATCGCGCCTATTCTCCGGTAGCAAAGCAAACTGACGGACAGCATGTGCTTCCAATGCCAGAAACTCATCGGCCACAGCTTTAAATTCACCACTTTGCAAATTATAGGTTTTGTGATCTAACATCTCTGCCGTCACACGAGCGCAATACTTACAATAAAGATTTAAAATTCGTGCAGCTTCGTCAGCATATTCATTACCAAATTGCTGGCGGCAAAATTCTCTTGTATAATCCATCAGATTACCCGCATTAAAAGCATCAGGATTCCATGCCATTTTCAAGAAGAAATCCGTAGGAAACTCATTCGGTTTCAAATCACCTACATTCAATATCCACATCTTATCCACACCATAAGCATACGTCAGATAAAGCTGTTCCCACATATGCTGGATTTGAGTCATATTCAACCACTGATAAGCACGCGGAGCACCATGCAAATCCACATGATAGTACATGCCATAACCACCGGGATGACGTTTAACACCCGGTTCGGGCAGACGGCGAACATCTCCCCAATTGTCATCACATAACAGAATCATTACATCATCCGGTATCTGCATACCTTGATCGTAATATTCCAGTACCTCACTATAAAGCGCCCATAATTGTGGAGTCTTAGAAGCAGATTTTCCCGTAACCTCGGCTATAATACGACGCTGTTCTTTCACTATATTTTCCAACAGTTTTGTATCCGTATCAGGTCCCATCGGCGCATCACCGTCACCACGCATCGCAATGGTCACCACTTCTTCTTTACCCCGCATGCGCTCTATACCTTCACGGAAAAAGCGGTCGATACCATCTTTGTTTGTCTGATAGTTCCAGGCTCCATACACTTTACGATTGCGAGCATACTCCTGATGGTTACGCGCCATAGGCTCATGGTGGGAAGTACCGATTATGATCCCCATCTCATCAGCCAATGGACTGTTCATGGGATCATCCGCATAGAAAGCCGCACTCCACATAGCAGGCCATAGGAAGTTGGCTTTCAGGCGAAGCAACAATTCATACACATGCACGTACATTTTACTATTGAAGCCACCATAACGTTCCGTGGTCCAACCTCCCATGCAAGGCCATTCATCATTAATAAAAATACCACGATACTTCACTGCCGGTTCTCCATCGGTATATACACCTTTTTTTATATATAGTTCCTCATGCCGTTCCGCCGGAACATCCGCCCACCAATACCAGGGAGATACCCCTATCTGACGGGATAACTCATAAACTCCATAGATAGTTCCACGCTTATCACTACCAGCAATTAACAACACTTCACCCGGTATTCCTTCCACCGGATCTTTTACTGTGGTGATTATAAACTTCTCATTCTTGCCTTTCAACTCGCGGGCATCCAGTTTCTTCGATTTCACCAATTGCTTTATGAATGGAGACTCGTCAAAAGAACCAATAAGAATACGTACATTTTGCCCATCCGCACTTCCCTTCTGTTTTGCATCGGCCACTAATGCAGGACGTATATCGGCCACTTTATAAAAATCCTCCTGTAAATTATGTACAGCCGTTAATACTCCTTTATGTTCCTCATCAGCACATAAAATACTGAAACTCCTTTGTTGAGATGTTACAAGCTCCAACGTACCTTCTTCCCGAATGAAAGAGACAAACTTATCCGCCGCTTGCAGTGTCGAAGCCAGAGTGAGACAAAGTTGCAGGCAGACAATCCGTGTTTTTAATGATATTCTCATCATGTAGAAATAAATTAGATTAATAATACTATGAAACAAAGGTACACGGCTTCCAGAAGCCTGCCAAAGATCACTGTTACAGATACTTTCGAGCATATTACGAGTTAAAAGAATAAGGCTGTGTTACATCAATTAAAGTCTATGATACACCCCTAATATAGAATGCAACATCAGTTAATCTTTCTGCAATAGCAACATATTTATTACTATTATTATACTTCCTACTTTTGCTTCGGGAACAAAAAGGTTCTTTATCATTATTTATTAATCTTAAAACTAAAAGAATTATGGAAAGCATGTATGACAACAGTTAATCCTGGCTTTATGACATCAGAGAAAACATAGTTATTAACTATCTTAAACTAATGGTAATGAAAAATGTAAAAAAGAAAATTCAAAGGATTCCTTACTTGTTTCTTTTGATGCTTTTTAGCTGCCTGACAGCTTCGGCACAACAAGGAATAACAGTGAAAGGAACAGTCGTGGACGACAATGGCGAGACTATAATTGGAGCCTCGGTAGTTGTAAAAGGAAATAATTCAATAGGTACGATCTCAGATATAGACGGTAATTTTGTATTGACCGTGCCCAATGAAAAGTCAGTTCTTGTCGTTTCGTTTGTAGGTATGGAGCCTCAGGAAGTGAAGGCTTCTTCAAAAGGGACAATCAAAGTAGTTCTGAAAGATGATACACAGCTACTGGACGAAGTTGTAGTAGTAGGTTACGGACAGCAAAAGAAAGCGTCGGTGGTAGGAGCCATTACACAGACTTCCGGAAAAACACTAGAGCGGTCTGGGGTAAGCAATTTAGGAGCTGCCTTAACGGGTAACCTTCCGGGAGTCATTACTTCCAGTTCTACCGGTATGCCCGGTGCCGAAGACCCGAAGATTATTATCCGCACACAGAGCTCGTGGAATAATAGCGAACCTCTGGTACTAGTAGACGGCATCGAACGTGAAATGAGTTCAGTAGACATTTCCTCGGTAGAGAACATCTCTGTATTGAAAGATGCATCCGCTACTGCTGTATATGGTGTGAAAGGTGCCAACGGAGTAATCCTTATTACTACCAAACGCGGTAAGGAAGGAAAAGCCAACGTACAGATCAAGGCCAATATGACCGCTAAAGTAGTATCAAAACTCCCTGAAAAGTATGATGCTTATGACACATTCTACTTGATGAATAACTCCATTGAGCGCGAAGCTTGTCTCAATCCTGCCGGATGGGCAAACTACACACCGGCAGCCATCATCGATAAGTATCGTCATCCGGCCAATGCCGAAGAGTGGGACCGCTATCCTAATGTGGATTGGGAGGATGAACTTTTCAAGAAAGTCGCTATGTCCTATAATACCAGCGTCAACGTATCAGGTGGTACTAAAGTTGTAAATTACTTCGCAGCTGTAGATTTCGTAAACGAAGGTGACTTGTTCAAGAGCTTTGAAAACGGACGTGGTTACAACTCCGGCTTTGGCTATAACCGCATCAACGTACGCAGTAACCTGGACTTCCATTTGACAAAAACGACCAAATTCTCTACCAACCTGTTTGGTTCGAATGCACAACGTCAGCTGCCTTGGGATATGAGCGACAATGACACCGGTTTCTGGAACTCAGCTTATAAATCCGCTCCCGACGCCATGCGTCCCATCTACTCCAATGGTATGTGGGGATGGTATGCGCCGCGTGATGCCGATGTACCCAACTCAGCCTATTTCCTGGCTGTAGGCGGTAAAGAGAAACGCACCACCACCAAAATGACTACTGACTTCATTTTGGAGCAGGACTTGGCTATGTTGACCAAAGGACTGAGATTCAAGGCGAACTTCTCTATGGACTATACTTTTGCGGAGAACAAGCGTGGCCTCAGTGACCAGTACAACGATGCACAACGCATCTGGGTGGATCCGGATACAGGTAATATCTCTTATAAGTTTGACCCTGATACAGGAACCGGACTCGACAAAGTCACTAATCCTATCTATTGGTTACAACAATCCGGTAGTGCAAACATTGGAGCCACTTATCGCAAACTATACTACTCTATGCAGTTCGACTATGCCCGTACCTTCGGCAAACATGAAGTGACCGGCCTTGGCCTTTTCAGCCGACTAAAAGAGGCACAGGGAAGTGTGTTCCCCATTTATCGGGAAGACTGGGTATTCCGTTTTACCTATAACTACGCCATGCGCTATTTCTTCGAGGCCAATGGTGCTTATAATGGTTCCGAAAAGTTCGGTCCTGATTATCGCTTCGCCTTCTTCCCCTCCCTCTCACTGGGTTGGATGATCAGTGAAGAGAGTTTCATGAAAAAACTGAAGTTCGTCGATATGTTAAAGCTTCGCGCTTCCTGGGGACGAGTAGGTGATGATGCCGTGGTCGCTCCGTGGCAGAGATTTACAGCAGGTCGTTTCTTATACAAAGATCAGTTGAGTTATGGTGGCAACACTGTCATGGGTAGCATCAATCCGGACAACTCTCCTTATACCCACTGGAAAATCTCTTCTCTGGGTAACCCGGATGTCTCTTGGGAAACTGTAGAAAAGCGCAACATTGGTTTAGATTATGCTTTCTTTAATGGACTGATAGCTGGTTCAGTAGATGTATTCAACGATACCCGTACGGACATTATAATTAGCGGTGACAGCCGTGCCATTCCGTCTTATTTTGGAACAACGGCTCCCCGAACCAATTTAGGTAAAGTCAACAGCCACGGTTATGAACTGGAATTACGTTTGAACCATGTATTCAACAATGGTCTACGCGCCTGGCTGAACACCAGTATGACTCACGCCATCAATGAAATCAAGTTCAGAGATGACGCTCCTTTGCTACCTGCTTATCAGAAGGGAGCCGGACATACAATTAACCAAGTATATTCATATATCGACCATGGGAATCTGGCTACCTGGGACGATGTGATAGGTAGTAGTAATTGGACAACTGGAAATGACATGAAGTTACCGGGCGACTACAATATTATAGACTTCAACGGTGACGGTATAGTTGACAACGACGACCGTGCTCCTTATCAGTATGCCAGTACACCGCAGAACACCTATAATGCCTCTCTCGGTTTTGAGTGGAAAGGCTTCAGTTGCTTTGCCCAATTCTATGGAGTAACCAATGTAACCCGTGAAGTCAATTTCCCGACATTCCGTTCTACAGCCCACGTAGCTTATGCAGAAGGTTCATACTGGACACCGGGAGGTAATGCCACCCTACCCACTCCACGCTGGGGAACTACTGTAGACGCAGCTGCTACCGGAACACGTTACTGGTATGATGGTGCTTACCTTCGTCTGAAGAATGTTGAATTATCCTATACATTCAAGAACAATTGGCTGAAGAAAATGGGCATCAATTCCTGCCGTCTCTACTTGAATGGCGATAATCTCTACATGTGGACCGACATGCCGGATGACCGTGAAGCCAACTACGGTACAGGCTCTTCGGACGGTGCCTACCCTACGGTACGCCGCTTCAATTTTGGTATCGACATAACCTTATAATAACGAAGAGATAATTATGAATAAATATATAAATAAACTATTTATGATGTCGGCTATTGCAATGGCTGGCATAATGGGGATGACCTCATGTACAGACTATCTGAATAAAGCTCCGGAAAGTGACTACCAGGATAATGACCCTTATAAGAATTTTATGAACTTTCAGGGTTTCACTGAAGAACTCTATAATTGTATCCCGGTAGTTTCAAACAATAAAGATGCCGGACATACTTGCTTCAACTATGGTGAAGATGAATACTGGGAACCACAGGAAATGCGTATGCAAGCCCGTAGTGTGGACAACGGAGACTTCTGGGCCTGGACTACTGTTTACTATGGTTACCCGAACAATCAAGGTTCGGCAGGTTCAAACAACCGAACTGATAAAGGTCACTTATGGGCCAACTCCTGGTATGCCATCCGTAAAGCCAATATCGGTATCGCCAACCTCGGCAATCTGATAAGCGCCACCGAGGAAGAACGCAATCTCATAGAAGGACAACTTTACTTCTTCCGCGCATGGTACCACTTTATGCTAATGGAATGGTGGGGCGGCATGCCGTATATTGATACAGTGTTGTCTTCGGATGTAGCTCCCACGTTAGCCCGTCTTACATGGCAAGAATGTGCGGAAAAATGCGTAGCCGACTTTGAACATGCAGCCAGTCTACTTCCTGTTGATTGGGATGCAACCACCGCCGGTAAAGTGACCTTAGGCAAAAACAATATGCGTATCAACCGTATTATGGCTTTAGCTTATAAAGGCAAGACCTTGCTTTGGGCAGGCAGTCCGTTGATGAACTGGGCTTCCGGAGGTGCAAAGGAATACAATGCAGAGTTGTGCAAACGAGGTGCCGATGCTCTCGGACAAGCCCTTGCCCTCACCGAATCGACCAACCGTTACGAACTGGCCGACTTCTCCGAATATAACGACATCTTCCTGTTGCATAACTCAAGCGGTAAGCTGAACGGAGTAAAAGAGTCCATCTTCATGGAGAATATCAAGGATTATAGTGGACGCTGGCGCTGGAATATGGTTAACGACTTCCGACCTCAATCCATTGAGTATTCCGGTATTAAATGCTATCCTACCGCCAACTACGTAAACTACTATGGCATGCAGAACGGTTACCCTATTAATGACATGACAAAGGCAGATGCCGAATCAGGCTATGATCCCACACATCCCTGGAAAAACCGCGACCCACGCTTCTATAAAACCATCATGTTCGACGGTGTGAAGTGGAAAAGCACCGGTGGTGCAGGTGGAACGGCAGAACTTTTCACCGGAGGTAGAGAGAGTGAAGAAGCAAATGAAAAGAAAGGTTGCTTCACAGCCTATATGAACAGCAAACTCTGTCCGCAATTGATGAATACGGTTGACGGTTATAAAGAAAATAATATCATGATCCTCAGCCTTATGCGCCTGGCAGATGTATATCTAATGTATGCTGAAGCTACGGCTGTAGGCTACAACGGTCCGAAGGGTAAAGCTGCTACCTACTCACTTACAGCTGAAGAGGCATTGAACAAGATCCGCGAACGTGCCGGGGTAGCTCCCGTACTCGACAAGTTTCTGGGTAGTACTGCTGACTTCCTGAGCGAATTACGCCGCGAACGCGCCGTGGAACTGTCCTTCGAAGGTTTCCGTTTTATCGATCTTCGCCGCTGGATGCTTCTCACCCAATATCCTTATACACTGAAGACCAAGATTGAGTTCGACCGTGCCGATCCTAGTGACTATAATTATGACGAACCGGAAGAAAATGCTATCAAGAACTTGCGTGAAGTAGTATTGCTTGAGCGTAAATATACCGACAGACACTATTGGTATCCGCTCCCTAAAAAGGATGTTAGCATGTATGAAGGGTTCTATCAGAATCCCGGATGGTAATCTTGACGTATTAACTAATAATGACGCAAAAAATGAATAGAAAGTTTATATATATTGGCTGTACTGTTTTCGCCATGTCTCTGTTTCATGCAGGAGGTATCCAGGCGCAAGAAGAAAACAAAGATAGCCTGGTGAATGTGGCTTTCGGTACGGTTGCCCAGGAAGACTTGACGCATGCCATTTCTACGGTCAACACGTCCGAACTGACCAAAAAAGTAAATAGTTCCAGTAGCTTAGTTGGACTGGAAAGTCTGATAGGTGGATACACCGGCAACGTATGGGGGCAAGGAGCACTTGTCCTCGTGGATGGAGTGCCCCGCAGTGCAAGTAATGTACGCGCTTCGGAAATAGAGAGTGTTTCGGTAATGAAAGATGCTGCTGCCGTGGTACTTTATGGTAGCCGTGCGGCAAAGGGTGTTATCCTGATCACTACCAAACGCGGTAAAAATGAACCGATGCGCATCGACGTACGAGGCAATGCAGGCATAAATGTTCCCAAATCTTATCCAAAATATTTGGATTCAGACTGCTACATGACCCTTTACAATGAAGCTTGCCGTAATGACGGGTTATCCCCCAAATACAGCGCATCAGATATCTACAACACTGCCATGGGAACCAATCCTTATCGTTATCCGAATATTGATTTCTATAGTTCGGACTATCTGAAAAAGGCATATTATAATGCAGATGTGACAGGTGAAGTATATGGAGGTAATGATCGCACACATTATTACCTGAATTTCGGTATGGATTATAGTAACGACCTGCTGAAATATGGTGAATCAAAGAATGCCTACAATATGCGTTTCAATGTACGCGGTAACGTAGACATGACACTTGCCTCATGGCTAAAGGCTACTACCAATGCGGCAGTTGTCTTTACCAATCAGTATGCAGGTCGCGGAAACTTTTGGGGAACCGCATCCACCTTGCGTCCCAACTGGTTTGCCCCGTTATTACCCATCGACATGATGGATACCAGCGTCGCTCAAATACAGGAATATATTACCAACAGTAATCACCTGATTGACGGCAAATATCTGCTTGGAGGAACTTCTTCCGACATGACCAATCCTTTTGCTGATCTTCTGGCTGCCGGATATGTTAAGGAAAAGGCACGTATGTTTATGTTCGATGTCAGCCTTGCCGCTGATCTGGGTTCATTCTTGAAAGGTCTGACGTTTAAGACTTCTTATAGTGTAGACTATACTTCTTACTATTCGGAAGCTTTCAGCGAGACCTACGCCGTTTATGAACCTACATGGTCTCAGGTGAACGGCAAGGATATGATTATTGCCTTGAAGAAGCACAATGAAGACAAAAAAGATCCCAATGAATATGTCGGCAAGTCCACTTACGATCAGACCATGACGTTCAGTGCACAGTTTGACTATGCCCGCACTTTCGCAAAATACCACAACGTAGCAGCCACATTCATAGGTTGGGGTTATCAAACGCAGAATTCTGCTGACGAAAATCATGAAAGCAGTGATTATCACCGTACCAGTAATGTGAACTTAGGCTTACGGGCATCCTACAATTACAATCATAAGTATTATGCCGATTTCAGTGGTGCCGTGATCCATTCGGCCAAATTACCCGAAGGCAAGCGTAACGCTTTCTCTCCGTCAGTCACTTTGGGCTGGAGGATCAGCAAAGAGAAGTTTATGGAGAATGTAAAGTTTATAGACGATCTGAAAATCACAGCTTCTTATGCCAACCTGCATCAGGATCTCGATATCACCGACTATTATCTGTATAAAGGCACTTTCTCCAAAAGAACAAACGAGGGCTTCTATGTACAATGGCATGATGGAACAGCCGGCGGATGGACTCCGGCTTCCAAACGCGGTGATAACCCCAATCTGGGTTTCATCACACGTGAAGAGTTCCGTGCCGGCATTGATGCCACACTGTTCAACCGTCTGCTGAAAATAAATGCGAATTACTTCAGACAAGATACGAAAGGCTTGCTCACCCAAGGTTCATCTTCTATCTATCCTTCCTATTTTGCTTTAAGCAGCAATTCCACTTTCATGCCCTGGATCAATTATAACGAGGACAGACGCAGTGGTTTTGACTTCGCGCTGAGTGCCAACAAGAAATTCGGCGACTTTGACGTAACACTCGGTTTCAATGGTATGGTGTACTCCTCTAAAGCTCTGAAACGTGACGAACTTTACGACGAAGATTACCAGTATCGCAAAGGTCGTGCACTCGATGCTTCCTACGGTTATGTATGCGAAGGTTTCTTCCAGGATCAGACTGACATAGACAATCATGCCCGTCAAACATTTGGTACTGTAAAGCCCGGTGACCTGAAGTACAAAGACATTAACGAGGATGGTGTAATCGACAGCAAGGACCAGATTGAATTAGGAAAGAACGGTTGGTCAGCTCCTCCTTTCTCCTTCGGATTGAACTTAACTGTGAAGTGGAAAAATTTCTCGCTATTTGCCATGGGATCAGGTCAGACCGGTTCTGTAGACTTTAAAAGCAGTTCCTACTACTGGAACCGCGGTACGAGCAAATTCTCAGAAGTGGTATGGGGACGTTGGACCGAAGATACAAAAGATGTGGCCACCTACCCACGCCTGACCACCACCAATGGTGACAATAACTACCGCAATTCCACTTTCTGGATGTATAAGCGTAACTATTTCCGCCTGAACCAAGTGCAGTTGACGTATGACTTCCCTGAAAATACTTTCAAAGGAACGTTTGTTCGTGGTTTAAGTGTTTATTGCGGAGGTAGCAATCTGCTTACCATCTCTAAAGAGCGGAAGCATATGGAGCTGAGTACCGGTTCCCCTCAATGCCGTAACTTCTATGCAGGTTTCAAGGCTGCATTCTGATTTTATTGATTAATAAAGAAGAAGATTATGAAAAAGAAAATTATACCTTTTATAATAGGTGCCCTGATGCTCACCGGTTGTGATGATTTGTTTTCACCAGCCATCGAAAACTTCCAAGGCGTGGAAAACATGTACAACGATGCGGAATACGCACGGGGAATATTGCACAATGTATACAGTCTGATTCCGGGCTATTACGATAACAGCGAGTATGGCACGGATGACGCCGTAACCAACCAGCCAAGTAATGTGTATCTGCAAATGGCCACCGGTGCCTGGACTACAAGTTCATATAATCCACAAAATCAGTGGACCAATTCCTACGGTGCCATTCAATACATCAACCTCTTCCTGGAGCATGTGGGAGGCGTAAAATGGTCGGATGATGAAGAACTGAACAAATTGTTTGCGCAACGCCTCACTGGCGAAGCTTACGGACTCCGTGGGATGTTCTATTTTTATCTGCTCCGTGCCCATGCCGGTTTTGGTGCAAATGGCGAACTGCTCGGTGTACCCATATTTACAGAACCTCAGACAATAGAGTCGGATTTCAATCAACCGCGTGCTTCGTTTCAGGCTTGTGTAGAACAAATCTACAATGATCTTTCCGAAGCAGAGAAAAGACTTCCTTATGAGTATGAAGATGTTTCAGGAAGCGTTCCTGCAGATTTCCAGAGTCTCACACAAGACGTCGGTAAATACAACACCGTTATGGGTGCCAAAGCACGTCAGTTGTATAACGGAATCATAGCCCGTGCCTTCCGTACACGCACAGCCGTACTGGCTGCCAGTCCCTTCTTTGAAGATGCTTCCAACGCTGCCACATGGGCGGATGCCGCTAATGCCGCAGCTGCTGTAATAGACTATAAAGGAGGTCTATCAGGATTAGCATCCGACGGAGTGGAATATTACTCACCTACTATTATAAATACAATTAAGGATGGTGCCAATCCAAATGAAATCTTATGGAGAGGAAACAAAGGAAGTGGTGATAACGACCAGGAATCACAAAATTTCCCACCGAGTTTGTACGGTAATGGTTACATGAATCCGTCGCAGAATCTGGTCGATATATTCCCTATGGCCAATGGATACCCCATCAATGACGCAGCCAGCGGATACGATGCCAACAATCCTTATGCTGGACGCGATCCCCGCTTGGGCAAATACATCTTTTACAATGGAAGTACAATCAGTGAGAAGAGTATAACAATCAATATCAATGAGGGAAATCAAGACGGTGTTAACGTGACCGAAAACCGCTCGACCCGAACAGGCTATTACATGAGAAAACGCTTGCGCATGGATGTGAACTGTAATCCGGCATCCATTTCCAAACAGCCGCATTACACACCCCGTATCCGTTATACTGAAATGTACCTGAATTATGCTGAGGCAGCCAATGAAGCTTGGGGACCGAAAAACGCCAACGGCAGAGATTACTCCGCTTACGATGTAATCAAAGCCATCCGGAAACGTGCCGGCATAGGTGGTACCAATGATGCCTATCTGGAAGCATGCGCTGCCAGCAAAGACAAAATGCGCGAACTGATCCGCAACGAACGTCGATTGGAACTCTGCTTCGAAGGATTCCGTTTTTGGGATCTCCGTCGCTGGAAAGCCGACCTGAACGAACCGGTATATGGCATTAGCTGGAATGGTAACAGCTATCAGAAGATAACCGTAGAAGAACGTTCGTATGAAGATTATATGTACTGTTGCCCTATCCCCAACTCTGAGATACTGAAGTACAGCAACCTCATCCAGAATAAAGGATGGAAATAAACAAAATTGTGAACACTATTAATAAAATAGCATGATATGAAAAAGAAATTAGCATATATCGGACTGACTTCATTACTCTTGTCTTTCACCGCGTGCGAAAGCTCTGACAATGAATTCTCCGACTTCGATTATCAAACTGTATATTTTGCCAATCAATATGGTTTGCGTACCATTGAATTGGGAGAAGACGAATTCCTCGATAACTCTTTGGATAATCAGCACAAAGTATCCATTAAAGCAGCTTGGGGTGGTGGTTATACCAACCGCAAGAATGTAATTATTGATACTCAGGTAGATGAATCGCTTTGCGAAAACCTCTATTTCAAAGGAAGTAACACTCCTGTTACCCCTATGCCCACCTCCTACTATACCCTGGCCGCCAACCAGATCAATATTCCCAAGGGTGAAGTTATAGGTGGTGTAGAGGTACAGTTTACCGATGCATTCTTTGCCGATAAAAAGACTCTTGATAATTATTACGTGATTCCTCTGAAGATGACAGGCGTACAGGGTGCAGACTCCATCCTTCAGGGTAAGGCAGTCGTAGCAAACCCCATGTTGACAAATAGTGGCGACTGGAGTGTACAACCCAAGAATTTTGTACTTTATGCTGTAAAGTATGTCAATCCCTGGCATGGTGAGTACCTGCGTCGTGGAGTGGATCAAGCTGTGATAAACGGCGTTTCTTCGCAATTGGTACGCCATCAACAATATGTAGAGAAGGATGAGAAAGTAAATATTACAACTGAAAGCCTGAAAGACAATATTCTATCCTTATCAACCAAGGATGCACAAGGTAATCTTTTCAATTACAACCTCAGCTTGACTTTTACCGAAGATGGTAATTGCACAGTAGGTAGTACTTCCGATGATCTTATCATTTCCGGTACCGGTAAATTTGTGAAGAAGGGCGAAAAGAACAGCCTTGGCGGTAAAGATCGTAATGCTATCTATCTGGACTATACAATTGACTTTAAAACCAAAAACATGCAGTACGCCACCAAAGATACGTTGGTGTTAAGCAGTCGTGCCGTACAAGGTGGCAAGTCATTCGAGATAGAAATAAGATAGTATTATCTGGTATAAACGTTTAAACAAAGAAAACATGAAATACTTTAATCATAAGATAATCGGTATTGCCATGATGTGTGCAACGGTTATGGCATGCACCGATAAGTATGACTGCAACCTTCAGGTAGAAAAGCCTGAAGAAGTGGCCAATAGCGAATACCTGGCCAGCTTTGATTTGCTGAAATCGTACATTACCCGCGATGCCAGTTCTCCGTTCAAGTTTACGGCAAACTTGTCTTCAACAGACTTTTTAAAGAAAGACATTGCTTACAGCACCATACTTAGCAATTTTGATGGCATAGATATTGGCGGTTCTATCACTCCCGTCAATTCATTGAAAGAGGATGGTTCCTTCGATTTTGGCGGAATGCAATTAGTAGCTGATGCTGTCAAAGGAACGGACATAACGCTTTATGGTGGTACGCTCTGTTCCAATCAGGGACAACGCACCGCTTATTATAATGAACTGATACAGCCCATCATTATTCCCTTCGTACCCGAGAAAGGTAAAACTGTGATTTGTGACTTCGAGAATGATGAACTAGGCAAAGCTTACGGTATGACCGGAGGAAGTCAGGCTGTGGTAGAAAACGACCCGGATGGGAAGAGTGGTAAAGCACTGCATGTAGGTACCGACGATAACAAAGCTGCCTATTCACATCCTAAGTTCAACGTCAAGTTACCGGAAGGTCGAAAACTGGGTGATTACGTCAATCTGACCATTGATATGCGTATTGTAAACGAAGACGGTATATATGGAGCAGGTATGAGAGTCTTTATTAATGGAAAAGAGTTCAACGTTGGTATGAATGCTAAAACTTTTGGTTGTAATCCCAACACTTGGAATCGTGGAGCGGTCATCAGCTTAAATAGCGCTACAGCTCCAGGCTTCATATTGCCGGATGAAATGAAAGGACTTACTGAATTTGAGCTTGCCGTTGGTTCCGCTTCTGGAGGAGCACAATATTTTCTCGATAACATCGTGATGAATTATGAGCTTCCCGGAACAGGTGTTACTAAAATTGACTTTGAAAAAGATGAACTTGGAACGTCTTATCCGATGACTAACGGAAACTCTTCCGTTGTAGAAAATGATCCTGAAGGCAGTGGTAAAGTATTACACGTAGGTACAGCTACTACCCCTTGCAATAGATCTTATCCTAAATTCACAGTAAAATTGCAAAACGGAAGAACGTTAGGTGACTACATAGGTCTTTCTCTCGACATGTACCTGATAGATGGTAAAGGTGGCTGGGGCGACGGCATGCGGGTAGTGATTAATGGACAAGAATTCAACTGCGGCCAAGGACCGTTCAACTTCGGTTGTGAAGCTAACAAATGGGGACGAGACAAGATTTATATCACATTCCTGAAAGAAGGTGAAGAAACAGGTAAGGGAAAAATCGCTATACCCAATTCCATGAAAGATCTGACCGAGATAGAGCTGGCCGTAGGTTCAGGCTCGGGTGAGTGGCATGCTTACATCGATAATATCAACCTCCACTGGAAGGCCGATGATACCATCATCGAGAAAACTCCGGAAGAGAAAAAGAATATCTTCACTGAAGAGATGAATAAATGGATCGGTGGTATAGTAAATGCCGGTGGTGAATCTGTAAAAGTATGGAATATTGTAGGCGAACCACTTGACAAAACCATGGATGCCAACACCTTCAACTGGGGTGAATATTTGGGCGAAGTAGAATATGCACGTACAGCCGTAAAACAAGCACGTGACACAGCAAAAATTGATCTCAACCTCTTCGTTAGCAATACTTTCAATCAATCTGATGAGATGGGACAGAAAGCCGATGAATTGATCGCATTGGTAAAATCCTGGGAAGCAGATGATGTAACCCGTATTGACGGATACAACATCCTTCTTCATGCGGTTTATTCCAAAGATGCCACTTCTCAGAAAGCCAATGAAGAGATGATTTCCGAATTGTTCGACAAGCTGGCACAGACCGGTAAACTGATACGTGTATCCGACCTCAGCATGATGGTGGAAGATACAGAGGGTAAGTTCATCCAGACCAGTAAACTGACCGCCGATGAACGGAGTGCCGCAGCCAACTATATAGCTTTCATCATGAAAGAATATCGGAAAACTATCGCATCGGACAAGCAATATGGCATATCCATTTCAAGTATGACCGAAACCAGTACCGGTAACAAGATTTGCCCCTGGACTTCGGGATACAATCGAAATGGAATGTATGAAGGAATAGTTGAAGGATTGAAATAACCCGAAGTATAATGAAACTATTTATTAGAAATCTATGCATTTTTCTGATGGGAATGTCATGTTGGGCATGCTCTGATAATAATAATGCGGAGACTGATGATAACGGGAAGGGCGCATATGCGCTCTTCCTAAAAAAGTCAATTACAGTGAGTGCCGGTGAAAACCAGACAGAGGTCGTTATAGAATGGGCAAAAACCTCCTGGGAGATAACCTTCGAACAGGGAGATATTGTAAAAAGTATAACTCCGATGTCAGGTGGAAGCAGTGATAGAGAAAAGCAGTACACAAAAATTCAAGTGGTTTGCAATGCTAACGCTTCAATGAAACAACGTACACAGACTATTCACATTACTGACCTAACCAACAAGCAGACTACTGATTTATTGATAGAACAAGAACCGGCGTTCAAGTCTGTTACACTTAATATTGACCCTACAGTAAAATATCAGCCGATAGCAGGATTCGGTGGAATGTACAATCCTAAAATTTGGTGTGGCGGAAACCTCATTTCTGCCCGACAATTAGACCAAATGTATGGTGAAGGCGGATTGGGCTACTCCATCCTTCGCCTAATGGTTTATCCCAACGAATCTGATTGGAATGCTGATGTAGAAGCGGCTAAAGCGGCACAGGCCAATGGAGCAATAGTTTTTGCATGTCCGTGGGACTGTACAGATGCTCTCTCCGAACAAATCAAGGTGAACGGCAAAGAAGTAAAACATCTCAAAAAAGAGAACTATGGAGCATACGCCGATCATCTTATCCGTTACATCAATTTCATGAAACAGAATGGAGTAGATCTTTATGCCATATCTGTTCAGAATGAACCGGATATGGACTTTACTTATTGGACTCCTCAGGAAGTGGTAGATTTTGTGAAGCAATACGGTGCCAAAATCCGTGAAACCGGAGTCAGACTGATGTCTCCCGAAGCATGTGGCACACCACCCGAATACACGGATCTGATCATCAATGATGCCGGAGCATTTGCACAGACCGATATTATTGCAGGACACCTTTATCAAGGTTTTACAGACCTGGATAATGGATACGTCAAAAATCGTCACGATTACATCTGCGGTCTCTACCCTCGCATCCATGGAAAGACCTGGTGGATGACGGAACATCTCTTTAATGACGGAGAAAAATCAGATGATCCGTCAGCATGGGAATTCCAAAAGTGGCAATACTGCCTCAACCATCTTGGCAAAGAAATCCACATGTGTATGGAGGGCTATTGCAGTGCATACGTATACTGGTATTTAAAGCGCTTCTATGGATTGATGGGCGATAATGACAAGCGCAGCCCGGTGGGTGAAGGTGAAATTGCTAAGAATGGTTACATCATGGCCCATTACGCGCAGTACGCCACAGGTACTACCCGTATTAAAGCTGTCACGAATAATACAGGAATATGTGCCACAGCCTACATCAATGAAACAGGAAATGAAGTAACGGTTGTATTGCTGAATTTCACCGGAGCCACCCAGTGTATAGAAATACCGTTGGCAGGAATGAAGCATGCAAATGCCGTTGAAACCAATGAAAACAAAAATATGAAAGTTATCAGTACTGAGATGCTGGAATCTGGCGAGGGTGTATATGTACTGTTGTCCGGTAACAGCATAGTCTCTGTCCGGTTGACCTTATAGTTGCATGAAGTGATATGGAATCACTCAAGTAGTTCATATTCTCCCCAAATGGTAAGTGTTGCCAAAGCAAAACAAAAAATTGCTTTGTGCAACACTTTTTTTTATTTTTGATGTCACGTTCGCTTTACACGTTCGTCTTAGTAATGTAAATGGAACTCAAACAATTTAAAATATCCGTTCTACCCCTCCGCAATAAGCTATTGAATTATGCGCGGAAGTTGACCGAAAGTCCGGACGATGCAGAAGATGCCGTACAAGAAGTCCTGCTCAAGCTATGGAACAAAAGACTTGAACTGGAACAGTACCGTAACATTGAAGCATTCGCCATGACCATGACACATAATCTCTGCATGGATATGTGGCGCACCAGGCATACCGCCAGCGTACCGTTAGAGTATGTACAGGATGCCACTCCCGGTGGGACACCGGAACGGTTGCTTGAGATAAAAGACGAAATCCGTCTGATGCATGAAATTATTAATTCATTGCCTACCTTGCAGCGCACCATCATGCGGATGAAAGACATCGAGGAGTATGAAACGGAAGAGATCGCCGACATCACAGGCTGTAATCCGGAAGCCATCCGAAGTAACCTGTCGAGAGCGCGAAAGAAAGTGAGAGAAATTTACCTGCAAACCGTACAAGAAAAAATAAGGAGGAAACAAGTATGAAGATAGAAGAATTAATAGACCGCTATTTCGAAGGACAGACCTCATGTGAGGAAGAACGCAAATTACGCAGTTTCTTCACGCAAGAAAATGTACCGGAATCGTTACAAGTATACCGTCCCTTGTTTGTCTGCCTGGATCAGGAAGCAAAAGCATTCCGGCAAGAAAGTGCTCCTGTTAAAAAGCCTTCCTTCCGCCGTCGCTTTATTTACACAGCGGGAGGAATAGCAGCCGGAATTTTATTAATGATCGGCATTGCCGGTACGCAGCGATACCTTCACCCCACTCCGGAAAATTACGTCATTATCGACGGCAAGCAATACACGGATGCAAACCTGGTGCATGAACAAGCCCTTGCTGCTTTCCGAGATATGCGAACTACGGAAGATGAAGTGCTTGATCTGATGTTTGAATAATAAAAAGAACCAATAGATACAATTATGAAAAAGTTCACTCATACCCTGCTATGCTGCCTGCTGCTCTTGTTCAGTACCGGCATGTACGCCCAAAAAGGGCTGCAAATAGCATCCGTATTTCAGAAATACGGCAATGAGAAAGGGGCCACTTACGTGGAACTGTCCAAGATGTTATCCAAGAATTGGGACATCACCCATTACCAAAGCCTGAAACTGACAAAGGCAGAAAAGGCATTACCGGATATCTACCGGTGTCTGGAATCCGACCGGGAACATGCCAGGAAAATAAAAGAAGTGGTGACAGACGGGCATATTCAATCGGGATACTACCAGTTGCCTCCGGTAAAAGATAAAATAAACCGCTTCATACTATTCCGGCTCGGCAAGAAAGGAGAAGCCACACTTATCTATATCGAAGGCGAAATAGACAGTGACGACCTTGTTACACTGATATTCAGCAAAGACTAATTCTGAAATTTATAAATCACAAATAATAAAACTTATGAAACGAATTTTCTTTTTATTCCTTATCATGACTTCCATGACAGTCGTGGCACAAGAAAGCATCCCGCAAGATACAACTCTCTATCTCAACGGACGGAAGATCATCATTAAAGAACATGATGGCAAAATCAAAGTGAAAATGTATGAGGCAAAAGCCGACAATGACACCATCGAAAACACCCAGGTATTTGAAGGTGTGTATCTGGACGGCCGCAGCATTGAACGAACCACAACGGTTTCCGTACCTTTCGTGAAGAAGAAAAAAGGCTATTACCGCTTTGATCCTCACTACCCTGCCATCTACTTCGGCTTTAACAAACTGGCAAGCAATACATTTCAGTACTCTGCCAAAGTACCTCAACTTGGCTCGAAATCCTGGGAATGGGGTATCAATCTGTTTAATACCGGAGTTGCCATAACCCGTAACAATCATTGGGGATTGACCACCACCCTCGGTTTAGCACGTATCGTCTATAAACTGGATGACAATTACGGCTTTGAGAAAGTAGACGGCATCACCGTTTGCCGGCAAGCCGAAGATGTGGATTACCAAAAGAGCTGGCTGCGCTATTGGGCTTTCCGTCTGCCTGTCAGTCTGGAATGGCAAACCAAATTCGGCAGTCGCCGTGCTTTCATTGCCGCTGGTCCGGAAGTGGAATGGCGTGTAGGGGTTAAATCCAGAGCCAAATATGATGATAAGAAACATACTTTGAGTAGCAAGCTGAATACCCATCCGCTTGGCATGAACCTGCTGCTACAGGCTGGTTACGGTTGCTTGGGATTCAATGCCCGTTTCGCTCTCACTTCTCTGTTTGAAAAGAATAAAGGACCCGAACTCTATCCGGCTTCTATAGGCATAGGTTGGTATTGGTGACAGCATAAAACTTTAATAATTCATTTCCCGCCTCACAACAAAAACTGTGGGGCGGACTTGTTTTTGTCTATATAGAATTGTATCTTTGTATCGCTACTCCTTTAACAGCAAGAAAGGAAAAATAGAATGAAAACAACTAATGAAATTCTCGCCATCCTACACGAGTTCAAGCAAACAACCGCTGACAAGTACGGCATTGAGAGTCTTGCTCTCGTTGGTTCAGCTGCCCGTGGCGAACAACGGGAGAACAGCGATATTGATGTTTGCGTAAAACTACGCAAAACCACCTTTCGTGCCTATATGACGATCAAGGAAGAATTAGAACACCTCTTTCATACAAAAGTTGATTTAATAACCTTGCATGAGAACATGCGCCAAATGTTCCGGCATAATCTTGAACAAGATGCAATCTACGTCTAAACAAGCATTAATAGATATGCTTCGCTTTGTAGAAAGCCAAACAGCATTCATCATCAAAACCACTGTTCGGATAAGCAATTATCAGGATTTTCTCAATTCAGACGATGGCATGGTATTATTCAATTCGACGTGTATGTGCCTGCAAACTATTGGTGAAACGATCCGACAAGTAGATGACCGTACTCACGGATGCCTTTTCTCTCATTATCCCGAAATACCGTGGAGACAAATTATAGGAATGCGTAATATAATCTCACATGAATATCTCTCAATAGATCCGGAATTGATCTACGACATTACCAGCAAAGAACTTCCTCCCCTACTCGCTAGTTTACATCAGATTCTCATAGATATTGATGCCGGTCTACGAAATAAGGAGTTGGGGGAATAGACATCATTCGCATCATACAGAGAATTAAATAATCATTTTTATTATGACCAAAGAAGAACTTATGAGAAAAGCGATTGAGCTCTCCACGGAGAATGTCGCTAACGGTGGCGGCCCATTTGGTGCCGTCATTGCCAAAGATGGAGAAATCATAGCTACCGGAACGAATCGTGTGACATCCTCATGTGACCCGACAGCGCATGCCGAAGTCAGTGCCATTCGTGCAGCAGCCACGTCACTAGGTACTTTCAACCTCAGTGGTTGCGAAATCTATACCTCTTGTGAGCCCTGCCCCATGTGCCTCGGCGCTATCTATTGGGCCCGACTGGACAAAATGTATTATGGAAACAACAAGACTGACGCCAAAAATATAGGTTTCGACGACTCTTTCATATATGATGAAATCGCTTTAAAACCTGCCGATCGCAAACTACCCTCAGAAGTATTGCTACACAATGAAGCCATCAAAGCTTTCGAAGCATGGGCTGAGAAAGAAGATAAAATAGAGTATTAAGAGCCTGTCGACAAGAAGTTAAGACTTTGTTTGCAAGGAGTTAACTCCTTGTAAGCAGGAAGTAAACTTCTTGTAAGAGTATATTTCAATGAATTATAAAACAGTAAAATCCCTGAAGTCTACCTTTGACAGAACTTCAGGGATTTTTCATTTATTCTTTATCTAAAAACAACATAGACACAATTTTTATCAAATCTAGTATTGTGCTAAAGGAATTATCCCAAGTTTATAATATCCAGAATTATATTTAGGATTCAGAGCTGGTTCATAAATAGGACAACGATATTCACCACGTCTTCCACAATAAGTAAAACCGACACTATCCATTTCATTCTTAATGATAATATCATCACCAAAATTAACAATCACATCCTGTAATTCATCGCTATCTAAATACGTTGTTACCGTAGTAGAAACTCGATGCTGTACTGTAGTAGAAGTACCAAATTTTGCTCCAACCTTCACTTTTTCCTCTAAGCCTAAATCAAAGTCAAAATTAGTAGCGAAAGTAGTAGTAGTTTCAACTACATTTTGAGTCGTTGTCTGTAGATCCTTTTCTATAATAGAAATCTTTATTGAAGTTGAATAATCTTCAATATTCCAATCAAATAAAGGTAAAGGCTCTGGTAAATAATACCTTTTTATACTTTTAACTCCTTTAACCAAATAAGGCATTCTGTTTCCCTGTGCTTGTAAATCAAGTTCAAATAAATCATAGGGTGGAATTGATATTGCTTTTATTATCTCATCAGAAACCAAATTCTTGTTACTAACATAAGTTTTCACTAAAAATTCATAATTTCCATTATACCAATATCCTTCAGGCCCTCTAGGAACCGGATGATCTCTTGTTGATTGAGGTTGCTTGTCATAATGATGCGGATCATCACCTTGATCTGAAATATTATGATACACGACATCAGGGATTCCTGTTAGCTCAAGAAAATACACACATTCTGATATTTTTTTTTGGAAAACGCCTTTACCATCTTTCGTCATAATATTATAATATACATAATCTCTTTGCCAAATTCCATTCTGATCTGCAAATTTCTTTGCATCAAAAACTTTTTGAAGTTGCGTTGGAATATCCAGAGGGGAAACTCTAGTCTTCACCTTAGTAAGATTATTGAATTCCTCATATTCAAACACAAAATTCAAGCCATTTTCAGCACGCACAACATTAGCTTCTTTAAAATTTCGTGTTGAAGCAGACCGCAATATAACTCTTTCTGACGGTTTCACGACAACAATAGGGAATGATGGTATTTCATTACTCTTAATAGTATTTACCTTTCCAGCATTATCTACAAAAAGAATTTGATTCTCTTTACTTTTATAAGCAACAAAAGGTACTTCTTGAGCAACATTCCACTTTTCTGCCGAAAAGATATCATTAGGAAGTACGGGAACAAAAACAGTCAAAGTAGGCATTTCCTTATATAAAGCTAGCAAGTTCTCTTTACTCATATACTTCGATAAAAACTCCTCTAATGTTCCTCCCCCGCTTAACTTTTTATCTTTAACTAACATATACAAAACATCATAGTCATAATCAAACTGCTTTATCGCCTCTTCTTTTATAAGCTTTCTTACGCCTTCACTTTCATTAAGAACTCTAGCCAAAGCAAATGAAAATTCACTTTTTAAAGAGTTTAGGTCTATTTCATCATAACTTTCTTCAATTAATGATGAATTATTACTTGTTTCAATCATATCATTAGAACATGATCCTACAATGAATAGAGCTAATAGTAGTCCTACTTGTTTCAATCTAATATTCATAATATTAATCTTTTAATAGTAATACATTAAGTCTCATATAATTCTGCAGAACTGCTATAAAGATAATGTTTTTATTTTAAATATATATATTTTTTAGTAAATTCTTGTTTAAAGAAAGCAAGAAAGACATCATTAAGCAGCCACATACAACTATTTTAACAATTTATACAAATACCACCATAAATTTTCGCCTAATTTATAGCAATATAAAAAATCCCCAAAGTGCTGTGATGCAGACTCTGGGGATTTAGTTAATACACAAGGTATTTGCAATGAAAGGTTATTTGCTTATATTGTTACTCTTTTAGAAGCGCATACCTAAAGTAAATATCACTTGACTACGTGTGTTTGTCACTTTTGTCTTATTTAGATATTCATCATCAAAGGCATAAAAATCTGATTTGTAAGTACTATATTGATACGCCAAATCTGCATAAACTAATGAACCACGATAACCAATACCTAAAGTGTAATTACTCTTGGATTTAGCATTAGCATAGTCCGTATCTGTCATAACAGAGTTCAGCGGCAAATCCTTATATGCTCCGTCTTTATATGCTGCCGTGCTGTAATTGTATCCAGCACGCAAAGCAAACTCAGGTATCACCTTATATTCTGCACCTATGCGGAATGTACTTACTCCTTTCAGCATTTCTTTGATTGTAGAATTTTCATACCCCATCTCATCCCCTTCAGGATAATAAAGACGTATACTTGAATAATCCTGATATTCATATTCAGCACCGAGAGCAAGATTTGTACCTACTGTATATCCTAAACTTAGATTGTATTTCCATGGAGTACGGAGTTCATAATCATAAGTCATATCTTTGTTATCCAAAAAATCATAACTATCTACTGTTGTTTTATAAAACTCAGTTTCCCCCTTATCATTCTGTCCATAGATACCAGACTCAAGAAAAACATTAGTAGCCAAGGTCAACTTATAAAATGTAGGAGTATGTATTGCAAGTCCAATACGCAAAGGAGATGTTTCAAAAGGACGTATGATTGCTCCCAATTTAAAATCAAATCCTGTTCCGTCAATCTTTGTCCAGCTATTTAAGTCATAATATTCCCCTGTGTCATAATCCTCACTATAAATGGAACTTTTGGTATAATTCAAGTCATAAGCACCTACAGTTACTCCCAAATACACCCTATCATTAAAGTTGAAAGAAATATTGAAGTCATATTGATCCACCCCACCAGTTTCACGTGATCTGAACTTACTATAAGGTTGGGGAAGAAAAGCACCAAATCCTGTCAATCTGTCTTTATTATTCACATCCTCATATAAGGGATCATAAAGTGAGCCACCCCATCCTAAAGCAGCCAACCAACCTACATTATTATTATTAAATACATTATTATTAGGAGTAGCATTATCATCTATATATTTTATATCATACCCATTTTCCAACATTCCTCCAGCTTGTGAAGCCATCAAAAAAGTTTGCGAAACAACCTGCCCGTCAGGTGTCAGATTAAGCAACCCCTCCATTGACGTCGTTTTATTAAATGATTTGGAACGGTTATAGCTGAAACCGAAGTTTACATATCGCAAGGTGGTCTCATTACCAATTTTATTAGAAAGTACAAAACCAGCATTATTCAATTGCCAGCGGTTCTTATTTGAATTGAAAGTATTACCACCATACGTACTTTCTGTTCCGGTTGATGAAAAACCAAATGAAGCAGTAACATCATTACTACGATAAATACCTATACCTGCAGGATTAGTTGCAATGGTAGACATATCACCTCCCAATGCCCCCATGGCTCCGCCCATACCAACAAAACGAGCTGTTCCATTCAAATCCTTCTCTGTCATCTTTGTAACATCATATATAGTCTGCGCACCCATTCCCATTGAGACAAGCAATGAAAGGGCGACTAAAGTCAGTTTCTTATTCATAATCAATGTTCTTTCTAGTTCAAAACTATTATTACATTCACGTATCTGTTTATCTTCTTCCACCGCCTCTACTGGAAGAACCGCCTCCGCCACCACTTGAACGGGTAGAACCTCCACCACTACCTGAAGAATAGCTGCCGCTAGAGCGTGAGCTGCCACCTGCTGAATAGCTGCTAGAAGAACGAGTGCTGGAAGAAGAACGATTATAGTCATAAGAACGACTACTGGAACGAGTACTTGCACCATTATCATAATTACGTGGAGCAGATGAACTACCGCGGTTATAAGTTGACGAACTACGTGTACTACTACTGCGTGTACTGGTACCGGAAGGACGAACCGCAGAATTACCACGATTGCTACTACTGCGTACACTTTGCACATTGCTATTGTATGCACCACTACGAGTGCTACTCGGACGAGTATATGTTGAACGACGTGATGAAGCAGCGTCTGTCCGTGTACTCATTCCCGGACGTTCGGATGAAGCACGGGTCCCTACCACACGGCGAGTTGAACTTGTACCAGAGCTTCTTCTCACTTCTCCACTTGTAGAACCAGCACTGCGTCTTGTTTGATAGCCACTGGTAGAACCTGAAGATCTCCGTGCAGTTGATGAACCTGATACACGATTTCCTGAGGACACTCTATTTCCATAAGAACGCCTGCTCGTATAAACATTATTGTTGCTCCAATGGTTGCCTCCCCAGTGTCCACCGCCACCGGGATACCAGCCACCGCCAGGATAATAATGATGGTGATGATGTCCCCATCCCCAACTCCAGCCACCGTAGAAACCGCCCCAGCCATAGGACCAGCCACCGTAACTGTAATAAGGTGAGTATCCACCCCAACCATAATAAGGATAGCCTCCCCATCCGTAGGAGTTATAACGCCAATCCCACCATAAGCGGTTAGAGAAAGTCGGGAAAGCATACGCATACATTCCGTCAGTATAAACGTTCCAGTCCCATGAATTCAGACCGTAAACGACATCCCAATAATACGGGCTACTGATGCTCACCGCATAACGCGGATTGCGGAAACGTACGATACGCATAGCATATTCATAATCATCTTCCGAACCATCGAAGCCATTTACCCATTCACCATCCGGATCGGGCACTGCTTTTTCCTTAATATATAAGGTATCATCTTCCATTACGAAGTCATTCTCACGAGAATCATAACGACGGTTATATTCGTCTACATCACGTGTATTTCCTTTACGATCCTGTACTACAACAGTAGTATTACCCGGCGACGTATAAACCGTAGTCGGTGCATTCGACTTTACTACAATTTCTTCAGCCGGAGCAGAGCTTGTAACTTTCTTCTCCTGCTTCTTTTCCTTCTTATCCTTAGAAGGAATGTAGTAAAGGTCGTCATCTATGCTCTGCGCCGAAACCATCCAAGGGAGGCACAAGGCAAAAAGCGATAAAAAAACAATCTTTTTCATATGGGTGTGGTTTATAGGTTTTACATTAATCCATTTTATCACGTCACAAAGATAGCGACGGATTTTACCGCATACAGGAGAATTTCCCCAAATGATTATAGGGATTTCCCTATTCTATCATAACAAAAGAGATATTATTTTGGTTTTCAATGAACTAAAGTAAATCTCGTTAGTAATAGAGCTCAAATAACGTCACTTTTGACGCTTTTTCATTGTCGTTTTATTGTCGAAATTACTAATTTATTTCCTTTTTATTGTCTAAAAAATATGGCTAATTTACTTCCGACAATTGTGCCTGCTAAAATACTGAGTAACAGGACACATAAACTAAGAATTGCACTTTCTCATAACGGAGAAACACGTTACATTGTGACTGATATAATTGTCCAATCATTGTCCGAATTCAAATCAGGTCAAATTATCAAACGTCCTGATGCCCAGTACCTGAATACAAAATTACGAAAAATCTCTGGAATAATCTCGGGAAACGGGAGAAATGGCACTAAATGACTTAATGTCAATGCCGTTACGGTGTCAGATGATGCCAAGCCGAAAATGCTGAAAAAGCAAAGAAAAGCAGAACTAAGCAGGAGAACGGTTTGCAAATCATTACCCGCTGAAAGGTGATTTTTAACACATGGCTTTGATATTTACTTCGTATGGCTTTGATTGGCTTACAAGGTCTAACTCGTTGATATTTAACTTTGCAAACAAAAAAACGAGTATGGCAAGAAGTACATTCAAAGTGCTGTTCTACGTGAACGGCAGCAAGGAGAAAGACGGCATTGTCCCCATCATGGGACGGGTCACAATCAACGGGACTGTGGCGCAGTTCAGTTGCAAACGGAACATTCTGAAAACGCTTTGGGATGCGAAAGGTAACCGAGCCAAAGGCAAGAGTGTTGAAGCACGGAACATCAACCACGCTTTGGACAATATCAAGGCGCAAATTATCAAGCACTACCAGCGCATATCAGACCGTGAGGCATACGTTACGGCTGAAATGGTGCGCAACGCCTATCAAGGTATCGGCAGCGAGTATGAAACACTGTTGAAAGCGTTTGACAAAGAGAACGAGACATTCAAGAAGCGTGTGGGCAAAGACAGGGTGCTGGCAACCTATCAATCACGAGTTCGGGCAAGAAACCATGTAGCCGCCTTTATCAAGTCGTTCTACAGGCGCAGCGACATGTCGATGCTGGAACTTACCCCCGACTTCATCAAGGAGTTTGCCGCATACCTCTCAACGGAAGCAGGATTGCAGAACGGTTCGATATGGTCAAACTGCATGTGGCTGAAAGGTGTGGTCATGAAAGCGCATTACAACGGGCTGATACCACGCAACCCTTTCGCACAGTTCCACATCAGCCCGAATGTAAAGGAACGGGAATATCTGACGGAAGATGAGCTGAAAGCGGTGATGACACACGAGTTTGCAGACCGCAAGCTCGCATACATCCGTGACATCTTCGTCTTTGCCAGCTTCACCGCCCTCTCGTTCGTGGATATTCAGGAACTGACCTATGATGATATTGTGGAGGTGAACGGTGAGAAGTGGATATTGTCAAAGCGGCACAAGACCAAAGTACCGTTCCAAGTGAAGCTGCTGGATATTCCGTTGCAGATTATCGAGCGTTACAGACCGCAGCAGGAAAACAACCTTGTGTTTCCCAATCTCAACTATTGGTCGGTGTGCAAACCGCTGAAAAAAATGATAAAGGAATGCGGTATAAACAAGTCAATCAGCTTCCATTGCTCGAGGCATGGCTTCGCAACGCTGGCTCTGAGTAAGGGTATGCCAATCGAAAGTGTAAGCCGTGTTTTGGGGCATACAAATATCGTCACGACCCAGCTCTACGCAAAGATAACCATACAGAAGATAGATGACGACCTTACGAAATTTGGTAACAAACTCAACCAGTCGTTTAACAACATATCAATGGGATGAGCATGAAAAGAAGCATCATAACAATGGATGAATCCGGCAACATCATCATGCCGGAGAATGTCGCTGACATTTGGATGAGCGAGCCGGAATTGGTGGAACTGTTCGGGGTTATAACCCCGACACTTCGTGCAGCCGTCAGAGCCGTGTATAAAAGCGGTGTCCTGAAAAAATACGAGATGCAGAAGTATATCCGATTGGAGAACGGTTATCATACCGATGTGTTCAGCTTCCCGATGGTGGTAGCACTTGCTTTCCGTATCAATACTTTCGGTGCGGAACAAGTGCGCAATGCCATTCTTGAAAGGGTGTACTTGCGAAAAGAAAAAATAAATATCTTCTTTTCGCTGGGTGTGAACAGTATGGAAATATCTAAGTATCAAGCATGAAATCTATCAATGTGACGACATGAAGTAATGAACCCATTGCGTATTCCCATTGCCAACAATCTATTTATATGGATAAATAAATGGGTGTATTGCCATTCATGTGAATGAATACGATAAGTCCGAAGAAACAGCCATTGGAGTGGCGCTTCTTCGGGCTTTGTCTATATGCCTCCGAACCAAATACAAGAAAAATTATACGTGAGTCATACATGAGTCATATATCCGTCTTGTACGAATTGCCGAGTTTTGCACTGATTAAACTAAAATGAAGTGCTTATGAAACAAGAAAACATCGCAAAGGAGGAGTTTATCCGGGTAGGCACAACGCTCTACAAATTAGTGAACCAGCCCCGTCTGAACGGTGGCTATGTAAAGAAACGTATCGTGTGGAACAACGAGACACTACGGCAGGATTACGGCAAGCACTATCTCGCCACCGTGCCGAAGTATGACGGTTTCTGCACCGTACCCGAACACGTCAATTATCAGCCTGTAATCGGCAAGTTCCTTAACCTCTACGAGCCGATAGACCACCAACCACAAGAAGGCGATTTCCCATCTATCCGTTCGTTGGTGGAACACATCTTCGGGGAGCAATACGAGTTGGGGATGGACTATCTGCAACTATTGTATTTGCAACCCATACAGAAGTTGCCCATCCTGCTGTTGGTATCGGAGGAACGAAACACAGGTAAGAGTACATTCCTCAATTTTCTGAAAGCCCTGTTTCAGAACAATGTCACTTTCAACACCAACGAGGATTTCCGCAGCCAGTTCAATTCCGACTGGGCTGGAAAGCTCCTTATCGTAGTGGACGAGGTACTGCTGAGCCGCAGGGAGGACAGCGAACGGTTGAAGAACCTGAGCACCACACTTTCCTATAAAGTGGAAGCCAAAGGCAAAGACCGTAACGAGATAGCTTTCTTCGCCAAGTTCGTGCTGTGTTCCAATAACGAGTACCTGCCTGTCATCATTGATGCAGGTGAAACCCGTTATTGGGTACGCAAGATAGACCGCTTGCTGTCGGATGATACCGACTTCCTGCAAAAGTTGAAAGCGGAGATACCCGCTTTCCTTTACCATTTGCAGCACAGGCAGCTATCCACCGAAAAGAAAAGTCGTATGTGGTTCGCTCCATCGCTGCTGCATACCGAAGCCTTGCAGCGCATCATCCGCAGCAACCGCAACCGATTGGAGGTAGAGATGCACGAGCTTATCTTCGACATCATGGACAGGGTAGGTTCGGATACTTTCTCGTTCTGCCCCGATGACATCCTCGTCTTATTGACAAACTCGCATGTCAAGGCAGAGAGATACCACGTACGGAGGGTATTGCAGGAGCGTTGGAAGCTGAAACCTGCCCACAACACCCTCACATATACCACCTATCAGTTGGACTATACCCGTGACTGTCACTATTCGCCCATGCGGA